>ERZ1048872.241-NODE-241-length-66331-cov-11.441638_pt1 | contig 66331 bp, 52 predicted proteins | sample MGYA00383100_ERZ1048872 | MGnify/ENA primary metagenome ERZ1048872 (study PRJEB29581, sample SAMEA5548370) | metagenome | biome: marine; feature: coastal; material: water | depth 50 m | study: Short-term variability in the microbial, nano- and picoplankton...
ACCTGTAAGTGAGGTATAAAACGACATAGACTAAATACTCCAATAATTAATTTGACAGATGTGAAATTTCTGATAGCGCTATTGAACGACCATCTTCAATCTCAACGAAAATTTCACCGAGCGAGGCATCCCATGAAACACCTGTGATTCTTGTCTGAGAATCAACGGGTATTTCTTGCGTGGAATCACCTTGATATCCAACCGCTCTAAATATGTAATTACCTGCTGGCGCGGCTTCACCTTCAAAGGTGCCACCGTTCCAACTAAATTCGACTGCACCCTGCGTCTGGGCGCCTAAATCCATTTGATTGACAATTTGACCAGAGCTCGCGTCGACGACATTCAGTCGCAAGTTATCTAAAGTTTGATCAACAGAGACAACACCATCGAGACGAGTCCCTCCTGCTTGATACATGGAAACTTCAGGCGCAAAAACCTGTTTGCCGAGTAAGTTCGCTCCTCTCAACATCTTTTCTGACTGTTGAGAACTGACGAAATCAGACAACGAGTCGGACATCAGCGTTGTTGCTTCGAGTGTAGAAAACTGCGCCAACTGAGCAACAAACGCCTCATTTTCCATCGGGTCTAAGGGGTTCTGGTTTTGCAGCTGGGTTGTGAACAGCCTTAAAAAAGCATTCCTATCAAGATCCTGATTTACTTGTGATTGATTCTTTTCAGCGAGCAGATCGGTCGTCGTTCGAATGCCATCTATACTTGTAAAACTCATAAGGTTCTCTTTATCTTATTTCTTTAAGAGCTCGATCGTTCTCATCATCAGGCGTTTGGCTGTATTGCTCGCCTCAACAGCGCTTTCATATGACCTTGAAGCAGCTGTGATATCGACCATTTCAGTCATGACGTCAACATTCGAGCTATAAACATATCCCTTTGCATCGGCTGAGGGATGGTTAGGCTTAAAAATCGCCGGGGCCGGCGCCATGTCTTCTGCAATTTCCTCTACTCTTACACCACCAACGGTATCGCCTCTGGCTTGATTAACCTCTGATGCAAGAACACTTTTAAAGATGACTCTCTTCGCTCTGAATGCATCTTCGGCTGTACCCGCCTCGGTATCAGCGTTAGCAATATTTGAAACTGCTGCATTAATTCGAATTGTCTGGGCATCCATCGCCTGGCCCGCGATGCCCATAATGTTTTCGAAACTCATAATCTAGCTCCTCTTACCCGCGCTTACCGCAGGAGGTCCAATACGAGCTGAGTCATTTGGTTCGCCTGCGCTAGCATTTGTGTACCTGCTTGCTGAACTACCTGAGACTTTGCCAGCCTTGCAGATTCAAGGGCAAAATCAGCATCATCCAGACGAGACCGGGCGTCAGCTGTTTTCTCAGCGATATTCATTAAATTTGAAACCGTATAAGCGAGTCTATTTTCTATTGCACCAAGGTCAGATCGCATCTGAGCGACTTTATCTAGTGCCGCGTCGATGATTGATATGGAATCTCCCGCAAGAACTGCAGTATTTATCCGGATCTCTGTTAAATTTTTCAGCGTCGCTGTTGACGAGCCATCGGCATAGTAGCCAGGTGTTTCTGTGCCTATCGTAATCGCGTCATTGTCGGAAACACCGTGACCGTTTACTAAGGCTGGAACAAAGGAGATATCGTTACCCGACACGCCCGTTACGTAGTGCGTTGGTCCACCCACCTCGCCAGCGATCGTAAATGAGGCACCGACGGCAAGCCCGTGACCCGCGTCGAATGTCAGCGTTGTATCTCCGTCAGCGATGCCCGCGTCATTCAAGAGGATGCCCGCCGCCGCTGTAGCGGCTTTTTGATCTACTGAAAATGGATTAGGAGAAACTAACTTCAACGTACCAGTGACACGTGTACTGTCGGTACCACCGCTTACAGCGAGATCAATCGCCGAACCGACAACATTAGTGACAAGACCATCTTCTCCAAGTTTTGCTACGCGTAGATCTGAAAAACCACTCAGAGTCTGCAAATTTTCGACGGTGATGTCATCGCCATCACTATCGAACAAAACGACTTTGTTGTTATTTGAACTGGCTGTAACGCCGGTAGAACCGGAAATTTGGTTAATGGCGTCAACGGCAGATTCCACGTCTCCGCTCGAAATCACAAAGTTGCCTGTTGTATAGCCATTAATTTTTACGCTATAGGTTTTTTGTGCCGAGCTCGTAGATTCTAATGAAGCAAAAGTCTTTGCGTACGCTTTAACGCCAGTTTCTCCGGTCAGGTTATTCACTTTCACCGCAGTTTCTTTTGCTGTATCTCCAGCACTCGCCGAAGTGGACTTGGTTCCGAGAAACCCAAAGATTTCGATGTCGTCTGCTTCTGTTGTCGGATTAGCTAAGGGGTCTGCTGAGGCGGCACGTGCACCAACGCCTTCACCGACTAATGTATGAGCGCCCACATTTTCAGCTGCGACTGATTCGACTGAGAAGATGATATTCTCACCTTCCTCTATGCCGACCTGTAGCGCTTTATTCAGAAAGGTCCCATCAAGAATAAGTTCGCCGTTGTAGCGAGTGCTTGCTGATACGCGAGATATTTCTTGGATTAAGAGGTTCACCTCCGATTGAAGAAATGTTCTGTCTGCTGAACTGTTAGTTCCGTTCGCAGCTTGCAGCGCAAGTTCTCGCATCCGTTGCAGCATATCGGACACTTCACCCAACGCACCCTCTATGGACTGCGTTAATGCCTGGCCGTCGTTTGCATTTTTGACTGCCATTGCCAAACCTCGGACTTGAGCGGTCATACGTTGGGTCATTGCTAACCCAGCAGCATCGTCTGCAGCACTATTAATTTTCGAGCCTGTTGACAAGCGCTCCATTGCTGTCTTTAGTTCTTCACTAGACTCAGCTAAAGCTCTCTGAGCTGTTAATGAAGATACGTTGGTGTTGATTACTAAAGCCATAACGTTACCTACTCTTTAAAGTCCTTTGTTAGTTACTCGCCTCGCAGTGCGCGCCGCACACCACCGATCCGATTTTCAATAAATTGCATAGTTGCGGTGTAACGAGCTGATTCCCTACCAAATTCAGATTGCTGAACTGAGAGCTCGACTGTGTTTCCATCTGCCGAAGGGTTTAACGGGTTTCGAAAAACCATCCCTTCTTTGCCCAGTGTAGAGGCATCAATGTGCGAACTGTGTGTCGTAGTCATTTCCTTACCGCCACCTTGCGTCGCCCTCAATACAGACTTGAAGTCGACATCACGTGCCTTGTAGTTAGGGGTATCTACGTTCGCGATATTTTCAGAGATAACGTTTAACCTGCGCTCTCTTAGCTTTAGCGCACTCTCGTGAATACCGAACACATTCTCAAAAATTTCCACAGTTTCTTCCGTTTTTTTCTAAAGTTCTTGTACTCGTTGACCGATTACTAGATTGCAATAACTCGGTCAGTACTTGGATAATGCAACCACCGTGCCAACTCCTAACGACCTCACATAAGTTGTTGAAATGAAATATTAAAATAGAAATGTTGCTGATTACGGCAAAACATTCTCGAACCTAGGCGGCAACTTTTACCGGGTTTTTCGAAAATTTGGCGGCAGGTTACTGCCGACAATTAATCACTATTTGACGAGAACTTCGGATCGTGATTTGAAATATGGCAGCGTAAAGCTGTTATTCATGTTGAGCGACTGAAGTGACTCGATGTCATTCAGCTTTCGCGCGTCGGCCCAAGAGATCTTTAATGGCAAAAGACAACATGCGTTTCCCCATTATTAATCCAATCACCCGATAATCGGCTGATTCATCAATTGTTGAATTTGACAAACAAGCAGCATAAAGTTTGGGAAATTTATTCAGGGTAGCGCATAGATGCGTAACGAAGATAAAGAGCTATGAGGCGCTTCCTAGTAGTTACTGCATTGATATTCGAGCTAACAGGCTTTCAAGGTCTGGCTGCAGCTGAAACCCCACCTACGATCTTGGACGAGCTAAATGCATGGCTGCTGGTAACTGAGGGTGAAAATATCGCATTTTCCCCTAGCGATCTAAGAGGCCCAATTACTCGAAAACAGTGTAACGAGCCGATTCGCTTTAATTTCACCAATGCTTCAAGGCGGATGATTAAGGCAGATTGCCAAGGGCAATGGCGCCGCTTTATTAAAGTACCAGAAAGCATACAGCTCACTAAGCCAAGTAGAGATTTGATGATGAGTCAATCGCAAGATCTTGAGGCTTATGCGCTAATAGCGGACCTTGCTAAAGGTCAAAAAGTCACCGAAGATCTGCTTGAAGATGTTGTTTCGAGAAGGTCTATTCCGACCAACGCTTTTAGAGAAATGTCTCAACTCAACGACCTGTACCTACAAAGAGACAAGAAAAAAGGCGACATCCTAATAAACGAGGATTTAGACACTTCAAAAATCGTTGTCACCCCAATGGTCATTCTTCCATCAGGTTCACCACTTAATAAAAGCACCTTAGTTGAGGTGATAAAATATACAGACGTTCCCGCCGACTATATCGGCTCAATTGCGTCGCTGCGTTATATGGAGCTCAGCAAAACAGTGGGCGTCGGAGAGATAGTACGCGCTCGCCACTTGAGGAAAGCAAGGTTGATGCGAAGAAATGAAATCGTATCGATTTATTCCACTTCCAATAACTTCAGAATTGAGACCAAAGCGATCGCCCTTGCTGATGGTTATCTTGGAGAAAGAATCGAAGTAAAAAACCCCGAGAGCAACAAAATCATTACTGCGAGAGTTGTTGGATACGGCCTGTTAAGTCTCGACTGATCTAGTCATAAGATACTTTACGAACATTCGAGCCTGTGCTTTTTCCATCATCTTCAATGGAAAACACTCTGTACCAATAATCGCCGGAGTCCGCTGGCTGGTCCGTAAAAGAGGCTTCCGATGTTGTGCCCAAAACCGTGTAGGCACCTGAAACACTATCCTTACGCTGAATTTCAAACTCCCCTGCATAGTCTTCCTCATCGACAGACCATGCCAAATTAACATTCTCAAAACTTCGTTCTGCCGTGAGGAATTTAGGGGTCGGTAGAAGACCTGCCCGACTAAGCTCCAGAACGTTAAACATCCCAAATGTGTTTTGATTGCCACCCGCTATGTTGGTATCAAGCGGTCCAAGTGAAAACCGGATGCGTGATTCAGATTCAAGGGATGCCTCCATCATCACATGCAATTTACAAGTATCTACCGGGCAATTGAGTGTATACGTTAATGAGTTGTCAGGGCCTAAACAAACCAGAATACTCCCGCCACCTATGCTGCATTCCCAGGTTACTGTTTCGTTTGGCACTATGTATCCAAAGCCCGGGTTAAATAGAAAGTTAAATTGGTCGCTTGAGATCAAAACACTCGATTGCGCTTCATCTTTAAATGTTATGTCCCAATTCGCGATCCTTTCGAAATACGTGCCTGAAGGTCGCAGCGCGCCCTCTAATTGCACGCTGTCATCTTCACAAAGCCCCCCTATGCCGATACCCTCAGACCCACCGAGGCAAACAGACTGACGTACGGACCAGTTCCCAACAAGTTGAGATAATTCAAGTCTTTCCTGCGGCGCTCTTAATTGGTCATGGATATCCGTAATGACATCCGCTGACAAGGTATCGGACGGACTCACTGATATGTTGTGCCGGTCATCTGCGGAGACATTCGCGCCAATCAACATCATCCCTAAAAAACATAGCAAAAGTCTTATCACTGACTTACTCCATTTCCAAATTGTCGATTTCAAGTTCATCGAACTTGTTTTCATTTTGATTACTGATTTCGATCACTATTGCTCTTGAGACGTTGTCTGTACCATCTGAAGCCGTTATCTCGATCTCAAAATTGTTATCACCATCAATATCTTGAGCATTTTCAAAATCCGGACCAAATTTAAACCTCAGTTGGTTTGTTGCATTGATATAGAAAGATTCACCATCGACGCCCCCGACAGACAAGCTGATGTCATCGTCATCTAGATCTGAGAATGCGATCTGAGCCACTAAACTGGAATTTTCAGCAATGATGTATGCTTGATTCAAAGACAATGAAGGCGGATTGTTGGGGCTTGGTGGCGGGCTCTGGTTCGGATTCGCATCACCCGAACCACCACCACAACCAGTCATTAATAAGGGGAAAAAAATAAAAACTGGAAAATATCTTAGATTTATCATATGGTTACGTATGACGATATTTTTTTTTAGATTTACCTAAAGATTAATAATAATTAACCGATTAGTCTTCAGTGTAATATCTTTGTGGAGTTAAAGATATGGTAGACAACGTAAATAGCGTTGGTTCTGGCAGACCTAGTCAGGTTCAAAATTCACCTGCGGCCCCTAACAGGGATGCCGCTGAAGAGGGTGAAAATCAAGTTCAAAAAACAGGACAGGCAGCTCAAGCTGTTGATGTCGAGTTGAGTGAAGCTGTAAAGCAGGCGGAAGAAAAAGCTGCTTTCGATGAAGTTAAGGTTCGTCAATTAAAACAAGCCATCGAATCGGGAAATTATCCTTTGGATTCGCGCAAGATGGCTGAGAGCTTCGTAGAACTCGAAAGATTACTGTAGAAATCCGCGCATGGCTGACTCAGCTGTTCCAGACATCAGATCGTTATCCGTCCTTATTGAATCGCTGAAAACTCTTCTTGACGAGGAGTTTTTGCTTTTGGGCGCTCGTGATCTCGACACAGTCGAATCGATTCAAGAAAGAAAAATGAGTTTAATGGAAGAGCTTGGTAATCTCTGGTCGAGCTACTTAGAATCATCCAGCGCGAATGAAAACCTCCCTGTGAAAACAGAATTTCAGTCACAACTCGTTGACTGCCGTGACAAGCACATTCGAAACGATCTTTTGCTGAAGAAACAATTAGAAATTACTAAAAACCTTATTCAGGTCATCACCAACAGAAGTAACGATCAAGTAAACATATACAATCGCTTGGGTCGTTTATCTTAAAGCAATCACCACGGTGTTTTACCCTGCAAGCGGTAAACCCAGGCCAACACAATCGCCACTGATTTAAAAAGACTTTCAGGAATCTCTTCATTAAGTTCGAGCTGAGCGAGCGTGGCAGCCAACATTCTGTCTTCGGTGATCGGCACATCGGCTTCCTCGGCCTTCTTTACAATTTCTTCTGCCAAATCTCCAGCCCCCTTAGCCGTCAGCGTTGGGGCTTTAATGCGGTCGTACAAAAGCGCTACCGCAATTTTTTTCTCCATTCCTTCATACATCGAAGCTTATCCCGTTCGTTGTTTTCACAAGATCCTCGCCATACCCAATTTGCTTTGCCGTTGCTTCTACTCTCTTTGAGACTGGGAAAAGATTGATCTCGTGCAAGCTGATGCCCAACTCTCCGAACTGAGACTTGAGCCAGTCCAAATGATCCAAAGCCGCATGATAAAAATCTAAATCACCTGTCCAGCAGTTAACCCTCACCTCCTCCTTGTCGGAGACAATGAGAGAAACATCCAGACGCTCTGACTCGCTCAAATTCACACTTAAATCAATTTTCCATTCTTTCTGCTGGTCATCTTCCGTACCGTCTTCGCCACCCTCTTTCGATTCTAGTTGGGCCAGTATTGGCCAATCATTAAGCACGGGAATCAGCCAATTTAGCACGGTATTTCTATTTAATTGATTTCCAAGTGCTTCAAGTTGAAATGACTCTAGCTCATCCAGAGCTGAGTTTAGCTGACCCAGATCGGCTCCAAAGTTGATATGTGATCTTTTGAGCAGTAGCAGAAAAGCCTTCAAATTTAAGGGTGGCTTACTTTGTTTAGAGACTTCGGATTCATGAAATAAACCACTTTGGTAGAGCGTAGACTTCAAGGCTTCGGCAGTTTGTGCGTTAGGCCCGAACGAGGAGATTTGAAAACCATTGAAGATCCGCGCTAGCCCTGGCTCTCTCGCGAGCATATTCGTCATTTTCGAAAAACTAAACAAGCCGGACATCGAGGTGTTTTGCATGGCACGCCCTAACAGGCTGTGAATTCTATCTATCGAAGGTCGCGACGCTATTTTGCGCTCTCTGTCGGCCTGCAAGGAGAGCAGCATTGAGCCACCAACCAGCGCGGTGGCGACGAAACTCGCTTTACCTTCAACTGCAGCGAAATTACTCGGCAACATGATTGTCGCTTTCGATCCTGCTGTTATAAAAACGTTACCGTCTGCTCTGTTAGCAATGACCCCGTTGACTGACTGCCCTTCTCTCAATCCAAGTGATCTTGCTTCAGGAGGCTCTAGCCTTAGGGTGTAGACCGAACTGCCACCCTGCGAATAGGTCGCATTTACCCTGATCGGTTGATTAACAGAGTCTGCGCTAATCAAGGGTCTACCATGGGATACTGAATCCAATCCTCATAGGGATCGGTCGTTTGATTATTCTTCCCTGAATTTTTGTTTCCGCGCTTGAAAACCAGCTTTCTGAAATCTTTCTCTGTGGGTAGCCTTAGCTTTGAATTGGCATAAAGCCAATTTGGGTTAGCTCTCTTAAACGCTTTCGGGTTAGCGGCGACAAAGGCTTTTTTGAGAAAGTCACCGTTTATATCTGTCTTAGAGATCACTCGCTCGATGATCTTCGATAAACTATCGCCCCGCTTCACCAAATAGTAACCATCTTCATCAATTTGACTGATATCGCCATTTGATACTGATTCGTTAACTGCTTTCTTCAGATCAGACAACATCCTCTCAAGCGCTTTAGACAATTCGACATTTTTTTTAGCACCTTTGGTTGCTTCGCCAGTGCCAAAAGCTTCATCATCCTCCAGTACTTTCGTCAGACTTGAATTTGCCGGGCTAGCGTCTGCTTGGCCATTTACAGCTATATCACTAGCAGGTGTTGTCGATGTGATAGCACTGGAAGTGCAACTCGCAAGGAAAACTGAGCCAAGCAGGAGAGGTGCGCACAAAGAAATCATTTTATTCATAACATTAACCGTATCGACTTAGCATTCATTACTGCTCCGCTTCTCAAGTTTAAATCCCCCTCAACCATATGCAACAGTGCGCTTTGTTGATTGGATCGAACTATTTCAGCAATGGCTACGCTCTCCAAAGCAGAGGCGATGCCATGACTCTTAAAAATCTCGTTACCAGGAAACAATAAAAACCGATCGCCTATCCTAAAACCGTCAGCTTCACCCGCATTTAGCCTGAGTGTTTCACCGGCGATCGCAACGCGGTAGGGTTCTCTGTCAATACAATTCAACTGCGCCAGAATTTCGGCTTTTATGTCGTTAATAAAATCCAACCTGTCTGCCAGACGATCTTTATTCCCAGAAATCAAGAAAATCTCGTCGTAAGGTATTTTTAGACGCCAGTGCCAGGCACCCAAGATTTCAGCGCCTTTCATGAGCTTAAGCTCTCCTTGTACCTTTACTGCTCCCGGATTTTTAGGCATTACAGAAGAAATTGTTGCTGTTACATATCGACCTAACCCTGAAGGTCTGGCTTTTTCTTCTATTTTAACAATCGACTCAAGTGTTAACTGGTCGACATCACGCGATCCCTGTGACATCCATTGGTAGCCAGTACTTCGATCGCTCGCAAGTAATAAACCAGCATCACCAAAAATTCGCGCCCGCACTGCCTGACCCGTTGACCTGCCTGCATTGATGATAGCCGCGGAAGGGTAGGAAGGATGAAGAAAGACCTCATTGAAATTCAACCTAAATGGCTGACCTTGGCTTTGCGAGGCACACAAGTCTGGGGATGTCGTTGGGTGACTGTTTTTGTCGATTTTAGCGACGAGGCCTGCGTTTGAGCCACGATGACTCTCCGCTAAATCAAACTCAAGCTTGTCTAGGGCCAAATCTGTCTGATAGATGGTTGAATCGGCGATTATCTTTGAATTGGTCATCAAACCCATCGAACGAATGTGAGCACTTTCCCCGATGGCTAACTTAAAAATTGCGCTCCTAAAGTCTTCAAGCGCTAATTCTGTTTCTGCGAGACTGGCCGAGCCGTGCAGGCTACACAGAAGTGAAAAAAACAGGACAATAGGGACTCTTTTACAAGAACCTAGACGATTCATCATGTTTTTGCTCCCATAGAACGACTGAAAACCTACACAGCCGTTCATTAACGCTATGCTAATTTTGTATTCTAATCGCCGCCAGCAGCGCCCGATTGCGATCCTGCTTCACTTCCAGCAACCAAATCAGCCACTGCTTCACCACCTATTCTCAACGTCGTCTCATAACTGTGTCCACCAACTGGTCGGATACTTACCAGTTCAGCGCCATAGATAATGCCTTCAACTTTTGATCTCAGAGACTCTTCCACGACCTTCGAAGACGACATCAAACCGTTGACTTCAATGTATTGGCCATAAATTTGCTCTACGAGCGACTTGTAAGCCTCGAGCTTTGAGGCCTTTGCCGCCATCAACCGTTTTTCTTCTTCAGATTGACCGGATTGAGCAGCAATCACCGCATAACCGACGCCAGTGATAGCCTCAGCATGCATTTTATTAATACCAGGTACGTAATGGTTTGTGACACACCCGCCTAGCATCAGCAAAAATGCGGCAAATAAGAAAATTCTGTACATACAAACACCCTAAACTCGTTTCTTCACAGTGTTTTAATCGGTTGCGAGGCAATTTTCTTTAATGTGGGCATGGTTCCTGCATTAACTCTTCGACTAGCGGCTAATCTGTCTTGATTTGGGCAAAAGACGACAATTGAAGGGGTTTTATGGAATTTACTTGGGACAAATTGACGAGTTTTCGACAATTCGGTGCAAATTTCCAGTGGAGCTCTTTGGCAGTACCTGCCGTGGTATTACTTATTCTTGCTTTACTCATCCTTCCGATGCCGGCATTGATGTTGGATATATTCTTTTCGATCAACATTATTCTCGCCCTACTCATCATTATGGTGGCAATAAACACTGCCAGCCCACTTGATTTTTCTGCGTTCCCCATCGTCATACTTTTTGCGACTACGATGCGACTCGGGCTTAACGTGGCCTCAACCAGGGTCGTCCTGCTCGAAGGTCACCAGGGCGGAGCCGCTGCGGGCAAAGTGATCGAGGCATTTGGTCAATTTGTGATTGGAGGAAACTACGCTGTTGGTTTTATTGTATTTGCGATCTTGATGATCATTAACTTCATCGTAATCACCAAGGGTGCTGGCAGAGTGTCTGAAGTGATTGCTCGCTTCACGCTAGATGCCTTACCGGGGAAACAGATGGCAATTGATGCTGATCTGAACGCTGGCGTAATCGATCAAGACACAGCAAGGGATCGCAGAGCACAGGTATCTCAAGAATCAGATTTTTATGGTTCTATGGACGGAGCATCAAAATTTGTCAGAGGAGATGCCGTCGCTGGCCTGCTGATTCTAATGATCAATTTGGTCGGCGGATTGGCGATTGGCATGTTGCAACATGACCTAAGCTTCGCGGATGCATCTAAGGCCTATTTACTATTAACGATTGGCGACGGCCTGGTCGCACAATTACCCGCGCTGATATTATCGTTAGCGACAGCACTCATCGTCTCGAGGGTATCGACTTCAGAATCTGCTCCACAACAAGCCACTAGGCAACTTGGCAATCCTGTTGCATTTGCTATTGCCGGCGGCACACTGACTATTCTTGGCGTCATACCCGGCATGCCCAATGCAGTATTTTTAGTGCTGGGGGTATCGTCTCTCGCCATCGCCTACTTCCTGAAAAAGAATCTTGCAAAAATAGATGAAGCTGAAGAGGCTGCTATTGTTGCTGAAGACCCTTCTTCGCCAAGTGAACTTCTGGAGCTTGATTGGGATGATGCAGGCCAAGTTGATGTTATCAGCATTGAATTAGGTTACGGCCTTATTTCATTGATCGATTCTGAACACAACAGTAGCCTATTACAGAGAGCAAAAGGCATTAGAAAAAAAATGTCCTCTGATCTTGGGTTTCTACTTCCGACCATAAGAATCAGAGACAATCTAGACAATCCTCCCACTCAGTATCGCATTGTCCTAAACGGCACAAGCAGAGGTAAGGGCCTAATAGAAATAGGTCGTGATCTCGCCATCAATCCAGGGAGTGTTTACGAGGAAATTGACGGCATACCAACGAAAGACCCCGCTTTTGGATTAGACGCTGTTTGGATCAAAACAGAAGATAAAGAATACGCACAAGCCTTGGGTTATACCGTGGTTGATGCGGCATCGGTGATTGCAACTCATATGAATTCAATCCTGAGATCGAATGCTGACGAGCTAATGACCTTTGATATCGCGCAGCAGCTTATCGACAGGATTGCTGAAAACTCGCCAAAATTACTTGAGGATTTCATCCCTGATCAATTGAGTCTCAGCACTTTGGTGAAAATACTGCAAAACCTGCTATCAGAGGGGGTTCCCCTTAAAGACATGCGAACGATTCTCGAGACACTTTCCGAGGGTGCAGGGTTTTCGAAAGATGCCGAAAGACTCACCGCGTTAGTTAGAATCAAACTCGGTCGATTGATCATCCATGAAATAAGTGAACCGGACCACCCGCTCGAGGTAATGACACTCGAACCGAGCCTAGAACAGCTATTGAATGACCTAATTTCAAACGCGCAATCTATTGAGGATGTTGCGCTTGAACCTAACCTGTCTCAAAGCTTTTTCAGTTCAATTTCTGAAATTGTTGAGGAGATGGAAAAAGAAGAAAAATACCCGATTTTAGTTGTCTCTCCTACGATTCGTAGCTGGTTAGCCAGACTATTGATGCGGGCCAAACAAGAACTATCGGTGCTTTCATATCGAGAAATCCCTGACGATCAGTCTATAAGGATCGTCCAAACCATTGAATTAAATGATAGAGACCTCTGAGGAAGAAAAGATGGAACTTAAACGTTACGTAGAAGCCGATTCAAAACTCGCTCTTGAGAAAATAAGGAGTATCCATGGGGATAATGCTCTGATTATCTCAACCGAAAAGGTTGGCAACAAAACTGAAGTAATCATCGGAATTGAGGATGAAAATGACGGAAAAGTTGTCGAGCAGGAGACAACAGAGCCCGGGTTTAAAAAACATCTACATGGCTCCCTTGAGACAAAGAGCTCTGCTCCATCCAAAGACCCCTGGAAAGTCCTGAGCAGGATGAACAATGAGATTAAAACTCTTAAAGCTTCTATGGAAAGCATGCAAATCAAGGTCCAACATGAGAACCAAGCTATCTCACTTGATTCGTTAGACGCAAAAGTAAACGAAGCAGGTTTTAACTTGCAAGCAATTGAACTCAATAGCAAGTGGCAGCAGTCCCATATATTTTTAGGCACACCTGGATCAGGAAAGAGTCAGATAATCAAGAAAATTGCGCTCACTAAATTAGAAAATGGTGCGGCAAAACCACTAATTATCAGTGTTTCTATAGAGGGTATGGCATTAGATTATTCCTTGGCTAATTTCTCCGAGCGCAATGACATTCCTTTTATGGCCGTAGGGCTGGATCAACTCGCCCTTATACTGCCGAAAATGGCTGCTATTTTTGATCTTGTTCTCGTGGAGATAGACACGATTAATCATATCAACCAGCCAAATTTCGAAAATTTTGATTGCAATCAGACAAGTCACCTATGTATCGCCGCCGATTCTGATATTGAGTACTTATCCAAGGGATCAAACATAGACTATAATCTATTAAATTCTGTTATCTTAACCCGGCTTGATCTCTGCGAAGACCTGCCAAGTAAACTGTTGGCAATGACAAATCTCGACGTAAAGATCACGGGCACTTCAACAGGTCATAAAATCTAAAAGGCTGAACAATGGCGCATCTTATTGGTATTGCAAGCGGTAAAGGAGGTGTCGGTAAGACCACCATGACCATAAATTTAGCAATAGCCTTACAGAAAAGCGGGCTTGATACCCTTGTGCTCGATGCTGATCTTGGTTTAGCGAACGCCCAACTGATGTTAGGAGTGAAGCCTGCTTACACGATATCAGATTTACTTTCCGGAGATTTAACGCTGGATCAAATTGAGCATAGTTGTTACGGCGGTATCGGACTAATTCCCGGCGCTTCGGGTACAGAGGCACTGACTAATTTATCCGCGCCAACATTATCCGATTTGGTTGATTTACTAAAAGCCTCACCTAAGCAGATCGTTTTGCTGGACACTGCGGCAGGTATTTCACAGCAAAATACGCACTTACTGTCTTCCTGCGATAGCAGGTTGATCATTTTTTTAGATGAACCCTCCTCCATCGCCGACGCTTACGGCGTGTTGAAAATACAACAGTCTAAATCCGGATTAGACTCCACTTTTTTGGTACCTAACAAGGTTGACGATCAAAGCGAGGGTAAACTGCTATTCAATAAAATGAATGGCCTATGCATGAGCTTTCTATCAGAGCCGACTCAATATCTTGGGTCAATTCGCAGAGACCCCAAAGTATTAAACGCCATCAGATCGCGATCTCCGCTTTCTAAACTATACCCGGAAAGCCTAGCATGGCAAGATATCAGGCTTATTGCAGACCAATTGAGCAAGTCTCTAGCGCTAAATTAACTATTTATGAGACGTAATAAACTTGTTAAGCTATTGAAAAACATGGACCCATTCATAGTGGCTACTAGCGATGAAATCCAGCCTGCCATTTAAAGCGACCGAAAGCGGCAACAAACTTTTGCCAGAGCATTACTCTCTCGTCAAAAGAACCGCACTCTACCTGAAAACCAGACTGCCAAATTCCGTCGAGGTCGATGACCTAATTCAGTCTGGCTTAGAAGGTCTGATGCAAGCGCAAAAGTCTTATGACGCAGGCAAAGAGGTCGCTTTTGATCTTTACGCTAAAACTAGGATCAAGGGTGCCATGCTGGACGAGGTAAGGCGCCTTTCGTATGCAACGCGGACAACTGTATCTCTGAAACGTCAGCAAGCATCAACCTTTGAACATTTATCTAACAGTTTGAATAGAAACCCTACCAATAGGGAAATGGCTAGCTACCTAGGCAAGGATATGCACACCTTTGAGAAGGAACGCCTGATCGCGTCGGGCAGTGAGACAATCAGTGTCGAAGCTCAACCTTCCATGCACGCAGAGGAGGAAGATACAACTTCTGACCCGGCCAGCATTTATGACCAATCTGAACTTCTGGTAGAACTTCAGAAACACATCGAAAATCTACCAGAGAGAACAAAACTCATCATTTCGCTCTACTATACAGAGGAAATGAATCTGAAGGAGATAGCCGCCATACTGGATATTTCCGAATCTAGAGTCAGTCAAATCTTGAGTGAAACTGCTGGAAAATTGAAAGACAAATTAACCTTGAATTAAACATATTGTTTTACTGCTGCCAACAAATTGGCCATAAGTTTTAGCTCAGAGGAGTCAATTGTGGGTTTATTCAAAGGATTGCAAGTTTCCAAAGAAAGAAAGAAAGCAAAAGAATTTTACAACGAAATGCCTAAAATGAAGGCTGAGCAAAGAGAACTCAGAAAACTTAAAGCAGTTCTTGGCGCTCGACTTACCGCCTTCATCGATAAGACATTTATCGAGGGTGCCGAGGTTGTTTCTGACTGGCAAAAGCAAGGGGGCAAAGAACCTATGCCCGCAACGTTCTCTAGCGCATTTAAAGACGTTAAAACGATAGGGGGAACTGTTACCGTCTATCTGCCTCAAAAGTACACAAACATTTATTTTGATCTTGGTTCAAAATATCAGTCAGCATTACTTACCAAAAACCAAGTGCTTGTCATGGCCGATTCAACAGCTGCTGAAGTGAGTAATAGCTTGACCCTGGAGAACCCCATTGTGCCGCTTGCTTTTCTTAGAACGGAAGATGAAGACAGTGAAGAATAAAGCGAAGAAACCAGCAAAGTTTTTTCAACGAACGAGACCCTAGCACTTGTCAAATTACACCTACCATCCCGAAGTAAATAATTTAGCGATCAGCATCATAAATAGCTGTCCCGTCCCCGTTGAATATTCAGACTTTTTTTTTAGAGACGGTATTTATTGCGAATTTAATCCTTCTAACAACGCCTTTGTGTGTTGCTGGTGCTTTGACCAAGAACAAAAATACTTCTGGATCGGCTCAGGTAAAGATTGGACAAAATACGAAAACGTCGAAGTCGAAAATATTGCTCAACATCTCTTAGCAACAATTCCTGCGCTATCAACCTCCGCGGCATCTACTCAGGGTTATGGCATGGTCACGGAAACTTTGTTCAATATAAAAGCCGATCAACCTTCCGGCCCAAAACACTAGCAATATCCTCGTCACGTTTTCTAGAGTAACCACATCGATATCTAGCGATTCTTTCAACCGAGCAAGTTCATTTACTGGTGTAGGCAACTCGCGCTTAACACATAGATTGTACCGACTCTGAATACAAAATCCCTTTTCACTTCCGGATGAAAAACTCGCGGCTCACTCACAAAGGGCGTAATTGTAGATTCGGCTGTTACTTCGATGTTCCGTCAGCTAGATAACCGACGGCTCGGAAAAACCCGTCGAAAACGAAAGTTCGTTTTTCGTCAGATTACAACCGAACCTTTAACTGATTTACCAGAGGCCATAAGATCCGGCTAAACTGCGCGCATCAGATCAATCGTCAATAAAACCAGTGGCTTTTCCAGCTACCTGCCAGAACCGTTTTTGAAACACGCATGAGTCATTTGGGTTTCTAAGGGTAAAACAGCCCGCAGCTGTCTTGTGCTTTGTGTGACTTGTTTCACAGTTTGAAATTGCCAATGCGTGTACCATCCTTGAGGGCCAAAATAATGTACTCTCCGGTAAATTTCGTTGAATAAAAAAATTAGACTTGATCAAGCCATCTACTTCTTGTTCATAGGCGCATGCCCACTTGCTGCACTTAGTGCGTTGAGGTTCTTCACTAGTGGATGGCAGAACGTGTTCCTGCTGCACGTTCTTACTGCCGCAGGGCTTGGCGTAATCCACTACACTAACAGCTCCTACAACGTAAAAGCCGTTTTTCTCATTCTGATGTTCAATTTAATCGCCGTCGGCAACTTGTTCACGTTTCAAATGTGGGGAACCGGCGGCACATGCTTTATGATTGGAATCTCACTCAGCTGGCTTCTTTTGGATTTGAGATATGCCGTTATCAATACGATCGCGGCGATAGTATTCGGCTTTACTTATTTTTACTTGATCGCCGGTCTTCCCTTACAGCTAGATAGGGTTATTTATCCTATCGACGTAGCCGTACAGGTGTTGACTTTACTGGTGATTGTTTTGGTTATCATTCAATTCCTTAACGGAGTTATGTCGGAAAAAGCTGCAGCAGATAAGGAACTGGAAGACCAGCTAGACAAAGTGAAGCGTGCGGAGGCAGCAAAAACCTCTTTCTTGGCCAATACAAGTCACGAAATGCGTACACCATTAAATGCAATACTGGGTGCGATTGAACTGCTTGATAGCACGAATTTGACCAAGCAACAAAAAGAATACCTCAGCGTCTCTCAATCCGCCGGCAAATCGCTAAGGCGAGTCATCGATGACGTTCTCGACATGGTGCGCATCGAAGCCGGAGAAACCGAGATAGCCCCTTCGTGGTTCAACCCGAATACACTGCTGGAAGACGTTGCTTCTTTGTTCGCTCAAAATGCCAAACAATCCGGTATCCGTATCAAAGTGGACGTAGGTTCTGAAGTACCCCGACGAGTTTACGGTGATACAGACAGAATTAAACAGGTGCTCGTCAATCTTATGAGCAACGCTCTCAAATTTACTCAGCAAGGTAATGTGACAACATCATTGCAATACCTAAAGGCCAACAATGTCTTTCGGTTCACCGTAACAGACACGGGCATAGGCATCCCCAAAGAAATCGGCGACGATGTGTTCGATGTGTTCTCACAAGTTGATTCAAGCATAGGGCGTAAGCACCAAGGCAGCGGTCTGGGTCTGGCTATCAGCAGGCACCTCGTGTTTGCAATGAAAGGTCAAATTGACTACCAGAGCAAACCAAACGAAGGAAGTTCGTTTTGGTTCGACCTTCATTTAGACAGTGATGATCGTCCCGAAGAATCAATCAATGACAAGGCACCTGAAGTGCCAGAGAGCGCCATTCAATTGCTCTCTGAACGCGCCTTTCACGTTTTGTTGGCAGAAGACTCAACGGCGAATAGCTTCATTCTACGGACTTATCTAGAAATGGCTGGTCACAGTGTCGATCTGGCATCTAATGGTATCGAAGCATTAGCACTCGCGGAGCGCTCTTCGTATGATGCAATCTTAATGGATCTTTCCATGCCGGAAATGGATGGATTAGAGGCAACACGGATTTTACGTACCAATGGCGGCGAAAACCAAGACACGCCAATTATTGCCTTGACAGCTCATGTGCTTAAAGAGATTCGGGCCGAGTGCATCGAGGCAGGCATGACTAACTTTCTGGCAAAACCCGTGTCGAAAGAAAACCTTCTCACGGCTCTAGAGCAATCGGTAGCTGCAGGGCAATACAACCTTCGCTTTTAGGTCCTTGGCCTTTTGCTGAAAAATACCAACATCGATATGCCCCTTCGTGAGAACTACTTCACAGTCTGAAATCAATAATAAGTGTACTGTTAACTAGTGACCTAAAAGCGAAAGTTACACCCAGGTAAATTTTCATGAACAAAGTCTATATGGATCGATTTATCTTCATCATTTTTATCCTTAGTTTCCCGCTTGTCGCACTTAGTCTGGCAAGGACCTTCTTTTCTGGATGGGAGAACGTGTTCCTACTGCACGCTTGTTTCCCTGTGGTGATAGGCGTGCTGCACTACACTCACAGCTCCTACAATGTAAAAGCCGCTTTTCTAATCCTACTTTCCAATTTGGTTTCTGTGGGCAACATGTTCACATACCAGTTGTGGGGAAGCGGCGCTGTCGGCTTTGTGGCTGCAATAGTAATGTGCGGGCTTTTTTTCGATTTGAGATATGCCATTATCAACGCGGTCGGGGTTTTGCTCGCCACGGCTTATTACTTTTACTGGATCGCCGGTCTTCCCTTACAGCTAGATAGGGTTATTTATCCTATCGATGTAGTAAATCAGTTCACTGTGCTGTTGTTGTTCGTCTTGCCCATAGTTTACTTTTTTAGCGGAATTATGTCGGAAAAAGCAGCAACAGATAAGGAACTGGAAGACCAGCTAGACAAAGTGAAGCGTGCGGAGGCAGCAAAAACCTCTTTCTTGGCCAATACAAGTCACGAAATGCGTACACCATTAAATGCAATACTGGGTGCGATTGAACTGCTTGATAGCACGAATTTGACCAAGCAACAAAAAGAATACCTCAGCGTCTCTCAATCCGCCGGCAAATCGCTAAGGCGAGTCATCGATGACGTTCTCGACATGGTGCGCATCGAAGCCGGAGAAACCGAGATAGCCCCTTCGTGGTTCAACCCGAATACACTGCTGGAAGACGTTGCTTCTTTGTTCGCTCAAAATGCCAAACAATCCGGTATCCGTATCAAAGTGGACGTAGGTTCTGAAGTACCCCGACGAGTTTACGGTGATACAGACAGAATTAAACAGGTGCTCGTCAATCTTATGAGCAACGCTCTCAAATTTACTCAGCAAGGTAATGTGACAACATCATTGCAATACCTAAAGGCCAACAATGTCTTTCGGTTCACCGTAACAGACACGGGCATAGGCATCCCCAAAGAAATCGGCGACGATGTGTTCGATGTGTTCTCACAAGTTGATTCAAGCATAGGGCGTAAGCACCAAGGCAGCGGTCTGGGTCTGGCTATCAGCAGGCACCTCGTGTTTGCAATGAAAGGTCAAATTGACTACCAGAGCAAACCAAACGAAGGAAGTTCGTTTTGGTTCGACCTTCATTTAGACAGTGATGATCGTCCCGAAGAATCAATCAATGACAAGGCACCTGAAGTGCCAGAGAGCGCCATTCAATTGCTCTCTGAACGCGCCTTTCACGTTTTGTTGGCAGAAGACTCAACGGCGAATAGCTTCATTCTACGGACTTATCTAGAAATGGCTGGTCACAGTGTCGATCTGGCATCTAATGGTATCGAAGCATTAGCACTCGCGGAGCGCTCTTCGTATGATGCAATCTTAATGGATCTTTCCATGCCGGAAATGGATGGATTAGAGGCAACACGGATTTTACGTACCAATGGCGGCGAAAACCAAGACACGCCAATTATTGCCTTGACAGCTCATGTGCTTAAAGAGATTCGGGCCGAGTGCATCGAGGCAGGCATGACTAACTTTCTGGCAAAACCCGTGTCGAAAGAAAACCTTCTGATGGCGCTGGAGCAGTCGATACCTGCAAACTGAGATAAAACCTCTTTGTTACAATACCTGCGAAGCTCATAGAAAAGATATTCGCAATGCGGCACTAAAAGTGCGCATTACCCAAATTCATTTCAACACATCATCGATTCGTGCGAGAAGCTCTTCTTGCTTAAAGGGTTTGTACACAATCGGCACATCAATTTCATCTTGCTCTTCTGCAGAATAGCCGGTCATCATGAGGAATTTTATATTCTTCCGGACACCGCTAATGTTGCGGTATAAATCCCAGCCACTAACCGCTCCCGGCAACATAATATCGCTGATTATTAGCGCAAGCTCCGGTGCTTCAGTCGCAATTTTGATTGCAGACAGACCGTCAGCGGCGGTCAAAACCAGGTATCCTCTCGAATCCAGCATTCTACGCACGAGCGTGAGCAGTCTAGGTGAATCCTCGACCACTAGTATTTTAAGAGGCGCGGCGGCTTCGGCAACTGGTTTATCTTGCGTTTCTATAACAGGTGGCACTTCCGTGTAGACCTGCGGGAAAAACAGTCCTACAGAGGTGCCTTTGCCAAGCTCCGTCTCAATAACAAGATGTCCTGACGACTCCTGAACAAAACGGTCAACCATGCTCAGCCCGAGTCCGTTGCCAACGCCCGGCGGCTTTGACGTGTAAAACGGCTCCCTTATTTTATCAGCAACTTCGCTCGTCATACCGGACCCAGTGTCCTTAATCCATACGCCGACGTATTTCAGATCATCTTGCTCATCATTCGCCTTGCCGAAATCTGAAGTCAATAAGCCAACACCGCTGGAAATAGTAATTTCACCGCCTTTGGGCATCGCATCCCGCGCATTTATAACAAGATTCAGTAAGGCTGTTTCTAATTGGTTTTGATCGATCAATGCAACAGTATCTTCTTTACCCAGGTCGAAGCTCAAGTCGATGTTTGCACCGAGCGCACTGCGCAGCATGCCCGCTAATCCATCAATGCTCTTGTCGAGGTCGGTTATCGCGGGCGTCAGCGTATCGGGGCGAGAGTATGCTAAGAGACGTCTGGTTAGGGCCGCGCCCTGTTGCGATGATTTTATAATTTCTCTCACTTCCTCTCTGTTTTTATCATTAGCACCGCTACTGGATAGCAACAACTCTGCATTGCCCATGACAATGGCAAGGAGATTGTTGAAGTCATGGGCGATCCCTGCTGTCAGTTGACCCAAAGCTTCAGTTTTTTGCGAGCTCACGAGCGCTTTCTCTGTCTCCAATTGCTCTGTAATGTTTCTCGAAACGCCTTCAATACCCAAGATATCCCCGTCAACTGATCTCCAATATTTCAGATTAGTAGAGAGGGTTTGTGGTACCTCCGCTTTGTTATAGAGCTTTGCGACGAAGTTATTTACTGTGCCATTGTTTTCTACGAGGAGTCGCAAGAGCGTGTTTCTGTCTTCGGGGTCAACATAATAATCAGAGATTTTCTTGCCGATCAATTCTTCTGGGTGAAACCCAAGCAAACCGTGAACCGAGGGTGAGAGTTCAACAAACCTGCCTTCTGAATCTGTTCGGTAGACAATATCTACGATGTTATCAAGCACGCCTTGCAGCGCTTGCTGAGATGATTGGAGTGCCTTTGTTTTCTCGGATAGCGTGCTTAGCATCTCAGCCCAATCGCTGGTGATTAACCCGATCGCAAAGATGGTTGCGAGAGCAAGCATCGACCAACTAACCAGGCGTAAAATAATATTTGTCGGACTAAGCCAATTATTATCAAGCCCTCCCAAAACACTCTCTGAGTGTGCCCCGTGAAAAACACTTACTACAGCCACGGTCAATACGACTAAGACGAAAAGAATCGTAATAGCGCTTCTTCGGCTGAGAATCAGTGCTGCAAATACCGAGGCAAAAGGAATATAAACACCAGAGGACGCCGTAATGCCAAAAGTAACGATGCCAGAGAGACCCGCTATGGCGATGACGCCTATACAAATAGATGACCGAACGGCTATTGAAAGACTTTCTCGATAATACGTTGCGCCCAAAATCGCGCAGCATCCGCAAATATGAAAGTACCCGACGGGTTCCCAGCCATCCTCATAAAAGCGATAAAACGATACAATCACCAAGGGAACAACCAACAAAGAGAGCCCTTTAAGTATGCTGTTGCAAACCTTAGACCGAATGTCCTTATTCAGTTCAGTATTCAGACTCTTGGCAACTCTTGTTTTGCGTTATGAGCGAGTATAACCGAAATCTATAATAAACAGGAAATAAAATATGGCGCCAAGAATTCAGCTAAGCAAGGCCTCCAGGGGGAAAATTGCCCTCTCCGTTAAATAACTCAACATCCCCGACGCCATACTATTGGCGGTAAATCTTGCAAGAAAACACTGGCCGCCACGTTTACGGCCGCTTTCTTAACAATGGGCAGAAAGTCATTCGGATCTCTACGAACCGGGTTTAGGTTCTCGACGACAAGATAACTTCGATCATTTTCGCTAGGATTGTCGCAATTGCTGCGAACGAATTCAGGTAAATCTTGGAACCCTGTTTTTAACAACATACTCGATGGATTTACTGACTGGTTAGGCGATTCAATTTGCACTGTTCCATCGATACCTTTGTTTGAGGAAGCTGAAATAAGCGTTTCAGTGTCAACAACAAAATTTGTTGCTATTAGATCAATATTGCCCCCATTTCCGGCGTTAGCCTGCGCCACAATTTGACTCTGACGGATCGTAAATATCCTGGGATCAATAAATACGTCACCACCGCCACTTTCAAGAATTTCACCACTGGCTGTTGCCGACACAATACCATTGTCGATAAAAATGGTGTCCTTAGTATCAATAAAAATCGTGCCGCCGCCCGCCAGAGCTGACGTGGTGTTTACGGAACTACCAACAATGTCGAGTCGATCACCTAGCGTAATAGAAATGTTACCTGCATCAGCAGTGCCCGTAGAGGATGACGAAATAATTGAGCTGTTTAATAGCTCAAGCCGCTCGCCATCAATACGAATTCCATCATCTCGTGTTGCTCTAAGCGCACCGCGGGTATCGGATTCAACACGGCTGGCATCGGTAATCAGTATATCGGTAGCGTCTAGAACAATACTGCCCGGTCTTGCGTCAGTGAAGGCAGAAACAGAAATAGCAGAGCCGTTATTGATTTGGATGCTTGTACCTGTATTTGGATTTGCAAGCGTATTTGGATCGTTTACCAATATGCTACCGCCATCGCCGCTGCCCTCAGTTGATCCAAAAATCATGGCATCATCTAATGTTAGATTATCGACCAAAACTTCGAGTGTACCGGCATGTCCTGATCCGGCTAATGCAGAAACATTAATCAATGCTTTATCAGATAGCATAATCACGGGGCTCAAAAGGCGAATCGTACCGCCTTCGCCTGCTCCGAAGGTTTCAGCGGTAATCGATGTACTTATTGTCCTTCCTTCGGGCGAAGTTCGTACGCCTGACAACGATATTTCATCGGCCTCTAGATAAACATCACCCCCATCGCCTACTGAGAACGCATCACTCCGAATGGATGCGCCATTTGACAGCGTGATCACCTCGGCCACTATGTCGACTGTGCCACTGGTGCCTGTTGTGATTGGATTCTGAGGTCTAGTCTGCGAGTTCGTGTTTATAAAAGCGCCATCGAGCGAAACAGTCGGACTGGAGATGGACACTAAACCGCCATCGCCGGACGATAGCGCCTCCGCATTCAAGCTCGCCTCATTGGTTAAGGCAAAATAATTCGAAGTAACGTAAATCGCGCCGCCGTCGCCACTGCCGGCGGCCTGCGCTGTAATCGAGGTGCTATTCCCAGCCAGTGTGACCGTATCTACGTTGATGTCGATTTCACCGCCATCGCCTAATCCAAGCGAGTCACTTTTGATACTTGCACTGTCAGCAAGCGCAAGACTTGTGGCATTTATTTCAATAAAACCGCCGTCCTCAGTGCCCGCCGTTTGTGCCGTAATAGCAGTGCCCTGACCACTCATGATAAACGTGGTTGCTTCAATTCGTATATCTCCACCCAATCCTTCAGAAAGGGTGTCACTTCGCAGTTCAGCGTCATTAATCAAGGTGATGTCCGTTGCTATAATGCCAAGCGCTCCGGCACTTCCCGTCGCGGGCCCTTTTCCCGGTGTCGCTTGTGAGTTCGTATTAATCACACTGCGATCAACAAGCACTGTCGGGGCTTCGATGCGAATAAGCCCGCCATCGCCGGAGGAAAACGCTTCCGCGTCAAGGCTCGCGTTGTCTGTTAACGAGAAACTATCCGCATTAATAAGTATGGCTCCTCCAACACCTGAACCCCCAGCCTTAGCACTAATACTTGTTCCAGCACCGTCGACACTCACACTGTTAGATCCGTTGATAGAAACAAAACCGCCCTCGCCTGAAAGCAAAGAGTCACTTTTTATGCTCGCGCTATCTGTTAACAAAACATCGGCCGCATCGACATGAATGAATCCGCCGTCACCACTGCCGGCGGCCTGCGCTGTAATCGAGGTGCTATTCCCAGCCAGTGTGACCGTATCTACGTTGATGTCGATTTCACCGCCATCGCCTAATCCAAGCGAGTCACTTTTGATACTTGCACTGTCAGCAAGCGCAAGACTTGTGGCATTTATTTCAATAAAACCGCCGTCCTCAGTGCCCGCCGTTTGTGCCGTAATAGCAGTGCCCTGACCACTCATGATAAACGTGGTTGCTTCAATTCGTATATCTCCACCCAATCCTTCAGAAAGGGTGTCACTTCGCAGTTCAGCGTCATTAATCAAGGTGATGTCCGTTGCTATAATGCCAAGCGCTCCGGCACTTCCCGTCGCGGGCCCTTTTCCCGGTGTCGCTTGTGAGTTCGTATTAATCACACTGCGATCAACAAGCACTGTCGGGGCTTCGATGCGAATAAGCCCGCCATCGCCGGAGGAAAACGCTTCCGCGTCAAGGCTCGCGTTGTCTGTTAACGAGAAACTATCCGCATTAATAAGTATGGCTCCTCCAACACCTGAACCCCCAGCCTTAGCACTAATACTTGTTCCAGCACCGTCGACACTCACACTGTTAGATCCGTTGATAGAAACAAAACCGCCCTCGCCTGAAAGCAAAGAGTCACTTTTTATGCTCGCGCTATCTGTTAACAAAACATCCACCGCATCAACGTGGATAGATCCGCCGTCTCCAGAGCCTGTTGATTGTGCAGTGATCGAAGTGTTTTGCCCGTTAGCACTTAACAGCTCGGTCTCAATGCTGATATCTCCGCCATGACCTTCAGATAGTGAATCACTTCGGAGTTGTGCACCATTGTCTAGCCTCACTTCTGTTGCGTGAATACTCAGCGAACCTGAGTTACCTGTCGCAGGTGGCTTGTCGGGCGCGGCGAGGGAATTCGTATTTACGGTGGCGTTATCAATCAACACCTTGGTTGCATCTACCAAAATAAGACCACCTTCGCCCGACGAAAAAGCCTCGGCAACCAGGCTAGCTTCATCAGTTAACGAAAAGTCTTTTGTTGTTATGCGGATTTCTCCGCCTATTCCCGAACCACCAGCTTGCGCGCTAATTCGCGTGCCTTTTCCCGTGACGCTGACCGTATTCAGACCGTTAACCGTAATGAAACCACCTTCACCCGATTGCAGAGAATCGCTTTTAATACTGGCATTATCTGTGAGCGCGACATCTAAAGCGTCAACGCTAATAGCACCACCATCGCCGGTGCCCGCAGCCTGAGCTGTAATAGAAGTATCTGTTCCACTGAGGCTGAGATTACCCGTTTCAATAATAATGTCGCCGCCATGACCTACCGACAAAGAATCACTTCTCAGTTCAGCGCCGTTGCCTAGTGCGACATCCGTCGCCTTGATGATCAATGAGCCTGAATTACCGGTCGCTGGTGGCTGCCCCTCAGAAGACTCAGAATTTGTATTAATGGTAGCATTATCAACGAGCAACTCGGCGGCATTAATTGAGATAAGACCACCTTCACCAGAGGAAAAAGCCTCTGCTTGCAAGCTAGCTTGATTGGTCAAAGACACGCTATCCGTATTAATGAGAATTTCACCACCAACGCCGGAACCACCTGCTTGAGCACTTATTCTGGTTAGCGCACCATCAACACTGAGGCTATCGGTACTATTAATTGCGATAAAGCCACCCGCGCCCGAGCTAAGCGTGTCGCTTTTAATGCTAGCCCCGTCAGACAAATAAACAGCTGTTGCATCAATTTCCAATGCGCCACCATCGCCGCTATCCACCGACTGTGCGGTAATCGACGTATTTCTACCACTAAGCGTAATCGTGGTCGCGTCAATGGTAATGTCTCCGCCATGTCCTTCTGAAAGCGAATCGCTTCTTAATTCTGCGCCGTTAGATAACGTAAGGTCGGTGGTGGTGATGTTCAAAATACCGGCTGTGCCGGTCGCTGGTTCGCCGCTGCGCTGAGGTAAAGAACTTGTATTAATCGTGCCGCCGTCAATTATTACGGTTGTAGCGTCTATATTGACAAGTCCGCCATCACCAGAGCCCAAGGCTTCTGCGTTTAGGCTTGCAGCATCAGACAAAACCAGTGTAGCGGTGCTGATATCAATAACACCACCCAAACCCGTGCCACGCGTGTCAGAGGTTATCGTGGCATCATCTTCGATGATGAGGTTAGTCGTCTCAAAAGAGACGAGATCTCCTTTCGCATTACCTTGGACTGATGCCTGTATACCCGATGAGTCCGAAAACCTTACGTCATTCGCGATCGCTATAAATTCACCAGCCATGCCATCTCCGGTCGCAGAGAGCGCAAACTTTGACGTATCGCTAACAGCTATTGTAAGGGCCGAATCTTTAACCGGTATGATTTTTATCCTGCCTGCGTCACCCTGCCCCATCGACGACACATTGATGTTGGTATTTCCTGATATTGTGAGATTACTTGTGAGAAAATCGATGTCACCACCGACGCCCGCTCCCTCGGATTCCGAAGCTAACAGCACATCATTCAGCGTAATAGATGACAACGCATCGATTTCTATAATCCCACCTTCGCCATTTCCGAACGTGCCGGAAGTAATAGCGACGCCGTCAAGCGAGACGGTGTCGGTACTGAGTAAAACGTCGGCACCGCTTCCGTCACCACGGGTATCACCAAAGATACCGTAGGATGTTGCAGACCCTGTCATGGTGAACGACTTGCCTGTTGCAACGAAGTCCCCTGCCGTACCGGAACCAAGCGCCGTTATGTTAATAATCGTATCCGCCAGATCAATATCACCACCGGTCAAACGAATCAGCCCGCCCACCCCATCACCGCGAACACTCGCATCAATACTGGTGTTCGAGAGATTGAGCAAATCTGCTGTAAACTCGACGTCCCCACCAATGCCAGAACCCTTTGCCTCAGCCTCAATTTGGACACCGTCAACATTAATAGTGGATCCAATGACACGCATTTCTCCACCAACACCGCCACCAAAACTTGCAAGCTCAAACAAAGCATTGTCATCCAGCGTAATGTTGTCGCCTGTTATCTCAACAAAGCCCGCGTTACCCGCGTTTTCAGCTGTTGAAAACGAAGATACATTTATCGCTGTGCCGTTAGTTATCTGAACAGTGTTCGCTTCGATACGGATATCACCTCCGGTGCCTTCCCCGTTGGCTGATGCTTGAATCGACATGTCGTCTAATAAAATATCTTGACCAAGTATCTTCACGAGACCACTGTTGCCACCACCAGCACTGCTCGCACTTATTGAGGAGCCTTGATCAATAGTAATATTGGTTTCACTTTGCAGGACCACAAAATCAGAATTGCCCTGGCCCAATGCATTAATGTTGATCTCAGCACTATCGCTTATGACGATAGAGTCGGCCGAAACTTTGACTATGCCGCCGGCACCGGTGCTGTCCGATTCTGCCAGTATTCGGCTATCATTTTCGATGCGAAAATCACCACTTGCCTTGATATCGATGTCTCCAGCAGATGCACCTAAAAAACGACTGGATGTATTGAGGCTAGAACTGTCTTCTATCGTAATGTTTTTGGTAGTAATCATCAGATCGCCTGCTGCGGTGTTCACACCGGCGTCTAGTTCGATCAGGCTATGATTTTCGATCTGAACAGTTGTGCCCGTCAATGTAATGTCGCCACCATCTCGACCACCGCCTGAAGAAGAAATCAACTTAGCGTTATTCTCGAGCGTAATCGTTTGCGCTTTAAGATCTATACTGCCGCCGCTTGATGTCAGGTTGCCGGACTGGATCACACTGTCGTTGTTACCACCCTCCAGAGTGATTGATGTCGCTATCACATCAACTTCGCTATTTCGGCCGGTTGCCGTGATAACCGATTCGACTGAATAAATATTTCCGCCCTGAAAAAATATTCCGCCTTCAACGGACTCTATTATCGAATCATAGATACCTATTTCACCGAAGGCTGCATCCCCCATCCGAACGTTGATTTCGCTAGCCTGAAGGTCAGCGTCGCGAATAAGAATTGATTCAGAATTTACATGAAAGTTGTCATTGGCACTCCTATCTTCGCCCGACACAGCCCGACTGCTATCGATTGCAATAACGCCATTACTTCCGTTAAGAAAGCCGAAACTCGATATCTCTGTCGTTGACAATGTCGATGTCTCCGAGAGGTTGGAGTAAAACCTCGCATCGTCTGAAAACTCGAAATAGTCTGCTGTTGAAACAGTAAAAACGCCGTCTACATCGACCACAGCACCATTGGAGAAGATAAAACCAGCAGCGTTAATCAAAAAAAGAGAGGAGCCATCTATGTCCGAAGTAATTCGACCGGCTATTGAGGACTCACCTCCTGTCACCCTTGCAATAATGTTAGCTATTGTTTCTGAACCCGAAAAATTTGCGTGCTCGCCGACACCGATGTTGAACTTATCAAAACTATGAAACAGATTTGACCCCGCTGTCTGCCCATATGTTTCCTGAATGTCGTAAGTGAAACCATTGCCTGGCGACACATCATCAAAAGCCACGCCACCAAGCGATCCGTCAATTGTCACTTCCGCGCTGACTGATACCGACACCAGCAATAGCAACGTACCAATATTTTCCTTCTTAAAATGCATAGTTGTATTTCAGCCTGAAATGAAACCCTTCGTCCTGAAGGTCTTTTTCGGTTGCTTCAAAATCTTTGAACGCGTGCGCATAAAAAACATCAGCAGTTAATCCTTTAACACCTTGATACGAGATGCCGATACCCGCGCTATAGATTATGTCTTTCCCTTGAGCAATCGCTTCTTCATGATTTTTACCGCTACCCCAATCGAAAAAACCAATGAGCTCTATCGCCTGCTCCGTGTCTGGACGGAAGCGCGTTTCCACGGTGGCCAGATAGGCGTTATCTCTAACGATTTGATTTTCTCTGTAACCTCTTACGCTGCTGATGCCACCCAATGAGAATTTCTCGATTGATAACAAAGCAGAAGTTGAACGCTGCGCTAGGAGCTTGGTAGTGACGTAAAATTGATCACTAAATTGGTGCGAAAACTGCGCCTGGGCAAGGTAACTGGTAAAATCTCCGTCCGCCTGATCTCTGTTTTCTGTTGCATCGAAGGCTTTGGTGCCCCTGGAAATCGATAGTCTGGCTGCAATCGCCTGGTTTACTGCAGTTGCACTGTAGAGTAAAGCCAAGCGTACAGGCGACACCTTGCTTTCCCCATTCACTGCACCTTCAGAGAAAGAGAAGGGAAGACCGAGCAAGCTTGTGTCATTTTTTCTGGTTTCAAACGTTAACTGCAAATCGATATTTGATGCCAGTGTTTTACGAATAGGAAAATTGAGGTTAATGCCAAAAGATTCGGTTTCACTTTTCACGTCAATTTCATCAAAAGGTTCTTCGATCACAGCAGAATCACTTAAGGAATAAAACACTGAAATACTATGGTCGTAGCGATTAAATGGAATTTTGAAGCGAGCGTCGTGCGAATCCAGCCCCTCTGTGGCTGAAGTTTTGAGCTTTAATGTCTCACCCCATCCAGTGAGATTTTGAGTTTCAAAGCTGAACGCCGCATTATAAGAGCCTATTGAAGGCGACCGGTCGTTAGCAACATAAAACCCAAGATTAAATTTCGGATGCGTATCCACGGCAAGGGTCAAGTCAGCCTGGCCTGGCACTTTGCCGGGAGTAATATTTGCATCAATTCGTTTTACAAATGGATCCTTCTCAAGCAACTTAAGAGACTGCTGCAGAGAAACCAAGTTGAATGGCTCGGTAATATTTATTCGCCCCTCTACATACCTGGTTCTTAACTCGCTTTCCACTGCAAGATTTGAAATTTCACCTTCTACTAATCTGAAGTCAATTTTGCCGTTGCTTATTTGTTGGTCAGGAATAGTCACTCCCGAGTTAATGTAACCATTGATGGCAAATAGCTGGTTAATCGACTCCTTCAATTTTAACAATTCCGAAACCTGAATTTTTCGTTCGAGATACCTATTGGCAAGATCGCTAATTTCTTCTTTGAGAATTGGCGATTCCAAGCCCAGCTCTTCAATGACCACATATTCCATTTGACTCACTTTTCGTTGCTGCTTTCTGACCCCGTGATGGGATAACGGAGCTGCAGCGGAAGTCAGAACAGCGCGGGCTGGTGGTTCATACACATCTTGACGTTGGTAAATCCATGCTGAGCTATACCCTTGCTCAATTAACCTCTGTCTTTCATTTTCAGCATCTAGGTAGCTGATTGCGGGGCCGATTTCGACCCGATGCAACCTCCGACCGTCTACGTCTGTTGGGAAAACTTCACTGGAAAGAACCTGATTTATATTGGCAGAAAATCTTTTTGCAGCTTGTGCTGAATCAAAACTGCCAACCACAATGTAATATTGTGAATTGTCAGCGAAAACCGATAAGTGCCCCGCCAATAATGCAAACAAGCAAACGGCCTTACTGAAAAATTTGCTCATAACCAGTTGCCTATCATTAGAAAAGGCGCCCAGTCGGTTGGGTGCTGAAATTTCGGTTGTTCAATTAACCTAATTTGTGCGAGCTGCATCGCTCTGGCTTTGGTGATACCTTCTTTTGCTGTGAATTCGTAGAAAGTATCGATAATTTCGACCGTCGCCGCGTCGCTAATCTGCCATAATGTTGCAACAGCACTTCTTGCACCTGCTTTTAAGGCAACGCCTGCCAAACCCAGGGCGGCACGACTGTCGCCAGCCGCTGTTTCACATGCACTTAGCACCAGCAATTCCAGCGGCTCGCCGACATTCTTCCTATTACTGATACTCTCTTCTAGCAAGTCCATTGTTAATTTATCGTCATACGTCAGCAAATAGGACTCGTGGGGATTTGAGTCGAAATGTCCGTGTGTTGCTATATGCACGATGGAGTAATCAGCCGATGTCAGCTGCTCTTTCAGATCGTCCCGTTTGAAATTGGTGTCTTGTAAAACCGAGGCGCCATAAGCGGATTCAAGGTTTCGCAACTCACGGGGCACCCCTGGTAAACCAACGTAGCCTTGAACCGCCTCTGATATGCCACCCGCAAAGAAATTTGATTCCTGAACGTCTAGGGGTTTAGGTAGCGTCAAGCTAATGCCCGGGGTGGTAGCGATAGCAAAACGTTGTACCATAAATTTCTCGCCATCATAGACTGCGGCCATTGGGATAGTTCTGAGAACGCCATCAGGTATAACCAGCAGCGTGTTAATTTTGTTTTCGCTAAATATGTCTTCGACCTGAGCGAAAAGGAGTTCGTAAAGTTCTTCTCCTATTTCTAAATATTCCTCATCGCCCAAATCCTCCTGTAATTGTTCTCTGAACTCATTCACAAGGGCTTCTAGGTCATCAGAATCAATACGAGATACGAACTGGTGAACCTGATCGTTTACGTTAACCAGCACTTCGACTCGGTCTGGCAGGATGACGGGATAAATTACCGCGGTAGCAGCTTCGATCTGATCGAGATTGATGGACTCATCAGGGATCACGCAATCGTTTTGGAAGTAGTCTTGCAGCTCAGCAGATTTTGCTTGTTCCAGAATGTTCTGGACGTTTTTCAGATATGCCTGCTTGTCCATTTTACCTGCAGCTTGAGCGGTCATGAGTAGCAGGTCAGAAAGTTCTGTAAAGAGCGGTTGGACTTTTTGATGAAAGGTAAAAGGAGAACCGTTGATTAATTCTTGGCGCACATTTTCAAGGGTGAGAATGGCATCATTGTAACTCTGTATCGCTTCGGGCACTTTGGCTTGCTTATTATAAATTCTGGCAGCTTGCCATTGCCACAAGTAAGCGCTTTCATAGGCCTGACTCGCGCTGGCAAGAAAGGCAGCGCGTTGCGATAAGGCCAGCGCAGTGGCCAAATCTTCATCGCTATGCGATGACTCGCTGAGGACTTGCCCTTTGTAACCAAGTGCATAAGCCAGTAACAGGCTGTTACCACTTGATTCAGTAATACTGATAGCCTCTTGTAGCAAACGCATTGCGCGGGAACGCCATACCGGTTTTGCTTGAGCGTGAAGGACACTCTGATGGTAAAGAATTGCCAATGAAATGTTTAATTCTGGCGAAGTTGCACTGACATTGATTTCTTCTAGCATCTGCCAGCTAGGCGCTAGCCTCGAACGCGCAACAGATTGGTGCCCGTAGGCCAAGTGATGCCTGAGTTCATTCGCCTGAATGGTCAATTGAAGCTGAATGCTATTAGCGTCAATCGCGAACTTCATCGCTTCGACGAAGGCACTATCTGCTTCTGAGGGCGTATTGAGCGTACTGTGTATTGCACCGATGGTATTTAACGCCTCGGCCCGCACAAAAGGGTCTGACGACAAAGCGGCTACTTTATCCAACTGCTGCGCGCTTAGGGGATATTCACCAATTTCAAAATAGAGGCGACCCAAGGCGAGAAGACCCTGAACTTGATCTTCAGCTGCCAAGCGCGCCGAGATTTGTTGTGCTTCAAATAAAAACGGTAATGCTCTTTTGCTGTATCCCGCGCGTTGATAACCTGCCGCGGCTAGCATCAAGTCATCAAACTTGTCTTGATTACTTGCTTCTTCGGCGCACATAGCGCTATTCGTGAAAAGCAGTAATGACAGGGTGATAACGCGCAACAAATTAACACGAGTATTGCTGAGGTGAGCACCCTTCATCACCTCGGTGAAACAAAACGCTAACCACATGTACTACATTTCCCTGTCAGCAAGTCTCTCTTTAGGCGGCACTTACATAATACTTACATCTCGAGTAGAAGCTAGCACCTCCACAACAAAAAACAAAAGACGATCGCGCGTTATTCCATCACGCGAATGAGAAGCTCATCGGAATGCGTCCGAATGTCCAGTTTTGCATCACTAAACCGTTCCGCCAGCACCGTATTCACCGCGTTGAATTTTTTCCCAAAATCTGAATAGTCGGTGTATCCACAAGCCATGTAATGAGCCATTTCGCCGCCCCAAGCATGGTGGTACAAATTGCAGCCACCGAAACCGACATCGAACATGTCAAAAAGCTTGTCAGCGCGCTGTTGGCGTTCGGCAATGGTTAAAGATGCATCGAAGTCCCAACGCATATAAGCAATGTACTGCGGCGAGACAGTGAGATTACGCTGTTGCACTTCTAATATATTGTCGGAATGATCCGCGAAACTTTGCGGGCCAGTCGCAGCTGCGGCTGACTTCTTCAAAATTGCGTCAAGCTGATCAAAGTCGTTGAAATAACAAAAAGTATAAAATCCGCGCTGCGAGCCAAATTGATGCTGATAAACACCGCAGTTGTTATAACCATAAGCCTCCTGACTTTTCTGATATTCAACCAATTCAGCAGACAGCGCTGCCGGATCTTGGCCCGGGGCAATTTCATATTCCGAATGCAGGACATAAGCGTTACTGTCTGTTTCTTCGTGTCCGTCGGCAGCGCTATAACTCATCCAAAAGATAAGCGGAATGAGCGTTAAAAGTCGATTCAGTGTGGATCGCATGGTTTGGTCTCCTCTGGTTGAGATATAAAACTAAGGTGGCAAGGACTGACCGTCAACGATAGTTCGAATTTGGGATATCTGTGCTGGCTAAACGTGTGACCGTCGTTTAGCTAGTGATCACCGCGAGCAGGTCAAGGCGCGTCATACCAATCTTTTGCGACTGAGTGGAAACCGGCTACAGGCCCCGTTTTGACCAGAATCGAACTATTATTTGCTAGATAACCCTTTAGACCCATAATAATTTTCTCACCCAATCTATCAGAGGAAATTATGAAAGCTACTAAATTAATCATCACACTACTTACATTTATCTTCGCTTCCATGCCTGTCCTTGCACACGATCCAAAAGGAGAATCTTTTGCCCTATCGGGGAAAATCACGTCTATCACGCTGAATGATGAAGGCGGCGTTATCAACGTTTCTGCTGAAGCAGGCAGATATGGCAAAGTATTCCTGACCTACAACGTTTCTCTTAATCCGACCGCACCAAATCAGGGATCTTTTCAAGGCACAGGCGTCGGTTTTAACGATCAAGGCGTAAGGGAAGTCGGTGCTCGACAAGGGGTTTTCAGGAGAGACGGAACAGTACTGAAATTTTATTCGCTGGATGACGTATCTGACGGCGAGCTCAACTATTGCGAAACGTTAATTGATCTGAGGAAAGAAACAGTCGAAATGACATTCTACCCTTTATAGCGTTTTACCTTTGTCTCCAGTCACCATCAGGTTACTGGAGATTATTCACGCGTCATTTTTCACATGCCGTCAAATGGCTATTGATATAGCGGACTGTTTTACCTGCGAGCATATTACAGTTCGCGTTGGCTGGGTTCTCTTGTGGAGGCCGATCGCAAGTTTGCAAAACGGCACTAGGAGGCTCGCTGTCACATACAGTTTGCCAGTTATGTAGGTCGTACACGCGCATTTGGTCAGCGTGTTCGGGCGGCCATATGCTCAAACGCAACAATTAAAGCCATGAACTAAAACCTATGGCCTTGATTTAAGATATGACACCAAGGCGTCGTTGCGCTGGCATTTATGCGCCTTCAAATACACTAAAACACAGGGTAGTCATCATGAGTAACAACGGTATCCATACGTATCTAAACACTGACAACAAAGTTGGTCTTGACAAGTTTTTAGTGATACAACTTAAGATCGACGGTTGGTTAGCCTCGAAAGTAGGCATCACCGCACTTGCGCCGATCGGTTTTCTATTTGGCGTTTTTGTCTGCTACTCTTTTCTCGCGACGTAGCCTCTCACTCAACCAGAGAGACAAAGTTTGCGCAGCAGTGTCGTTTGCAAGACACTGATTCGGCGCGCGTGCGACAAGACGATCGTCGGCAGTGGCCAAAGATTGTCGCGCACGCATGTGAGCCCTGCAGCTATTATTTAATCAGCGCCGACAAGTGGCGGGCTTGTAAACTTGCTTACCACCAACGTTCCTATAATGTCGCCTTCGACATTTACAGCTGTCCGCACAGTGTCCAGAGGTCGCTCAATTACTAACAAGATTGCAATAGCTTCGAGCGGAATCCCGACCGCGATTAAGACCATTTGCATACCTGACATTGAGGCAGTTGGCATTCCTGGCGCACCAATCGATGCGACCATAGACATCAAAAAAATAGTAAACATTGCTAGCGTGCTCAACTCAATACCGTACAAGTAAGCAAGAAAAATCGCAGCGACAGCCTCGAATAATGCGGTGCCATCCATATTCATTGTTGCCCCTAGTGGCAGAACGAAACTCGATACAGAACGATCAACGCCAAGTTCCTCTTCACAGGTTTTCATCGAGATGGGCAAAGTTGCTGCACTGGACGAAGTACTAAACGCAACAATTAGGGGCCGAATAATTTGTCGCAACAGCGTTACCGGCGTTCTACCGGTCGTGAACCAAGCAATTAAGGGAAGAACGACCAAACCATGAATCAGCGTGATCGTTGTCACAAGCACGGCAAACTGAAAGACTTGGGTCAGAAAATTTTCGGAATGCCCTTCGCCAGAGGACAAGCGAAGCGTAAAGTCGAACAGAATAGCGAAGATACCAATTGGAAGAAATTTGATAATCCAGCCTAGAATTTTGAAAATCACCTGATTGATGTGAGTCACGACCGAAAATAAAGGACTGTTCGCGGGTAGTGCGATCACCATGGCTACGCCAATAAAAAACGCATTCGCAACAATGCCCAGTATATTGAGCTCAACGAGTGCGCGCACGGGATTCGTTAGCGCAAGACCCAATATCTGTTGCAAGACCAAAATGATCGAATCACTCCCTGGGTCGATCATCCGCGAAGCAGGAATTGCACTGACGATCTCAACACTCGGTGGATAGGCTGTCCATGGATGGAAAAAAAATACGGCTATGAGCGCAAGCCCTATCGCAAGCATCGTTGTGCCGAGATAGTAAAATACGGTAACCGCCCCGAGTGTCTTAAGGCGAACAATATCGCCAATACTGATTATGCCGCCGATCAAGGAAAAAAAGATCATCGGCGCTATCAACATTTTAAGGGCAGATAAAAATGAGGTTTTGATCAGATCGATCGATTCGGCAAGCAGGCTATCAGCAGCAACAGGTGTGGGGATAGCACTTGCGATTGCGATGCCCAACAGCGCGGCACACAAGACTTGGAAGGTAAGGTTTTTGAATATCAACTTCTTTACGCCTTCGAGAAAAATTTAATGATAACAAAGAAAACAGCCTAACTTAGCAACAAAATAGCGCACTAAACGCCGCTATCGAAAGTAACTTCTGTCACCGTTCTCAGCTAAATTTAGTTATACTGTTATTGCTGTCGCAGATGATGAGAATAGCACAATCGCCAATCCTGAATTTTGCGCAGCTACCGGGAAAAACAATCAGCACCTGTATTTTTATTAGCATCCCGGCTGGTATCCAGATCGCTCGCTATCTCTTCGTGCGTCGCGAAAAAACAAGTTATCTGGGCATAACAACATATTTTGACTACAAATAGGATAGAACCTGTCGAAGGGATTTACTTGTGAAACAACGTACTGCGGGTCTCATCTTGGTTGCAATGCTTACGGCATGCGGCGGCGGCGGAAGTTCGTCGACTCCTGTTGCACAGCGCATCGCACCAACAACACCAACAACAACGCCAACAACGCCAACGCCTCAGGTCGGGTTTAATACAGGTGTCTTTGAGCCCTACCAGAATCTCGAACAAATGTGCGAGAGCCCGCGCAGCGGCGTCGACTCGCGCGGCCGGGCATTTCGGGACGTACAGGGGTCTACCGCCGACGAAAACAACTGGATCCGGTCTTGGAGTAACGAATTGTACCTCTGGTACGACGAAATCGCTGACGTGAATCCCAACGGTCTCTCAACAACAGACTATTTCGAGGAAATGAAAACCTTCGAAACAACCCCCACGGGTGCGCCCAAGGACAGGTTTCACTTTACAGTGCCGACCGAAGAATGGATCCAACAATCACAGTCAGGTATCAGTGGCGGCTACGGGGCTACCTTTGCTTTCATATCCAGCTCACCACCCAGACAAATAGTCGTTGCATACACAGAACCAGACACACCCGCCACTGACCCTGCGATTAACCTTCGACGTGGCGCATCTATTTTGGAAGTTGATGGCGTGGACCTCGTCAATGGCAGCGATGTCGCAACGCTGAATGACGGATTGTTTCCTGGCGACAATGAGACCCATGATTTTGTTATCGAAGAAATCGATGGTACGGTCAGGACAATCACCATGACCTCTGCGCAGATCGCTTCAACGCCAGTGCAAAATATTTCAGTATTGGAAACAGATACCGGTCGCGTCGGCTATCTAACTTTCAACGATCATATCGCTACAGCCGAAGCACAGCTGGTTGCTGCTGTACAACAACTGCAGTCTGACAACATTACCGACCTTGTGCTTGACCTGCGCTACAATGGTGGCGGCTTTCTCGATATTGCGAATGAGCTTAGCTTTATGGTTGCAGGTCCCGATCAGGCGGTAGGACGTGTCTTTGAACTCATGCAGTTCAACGACCAGCATCCCAACTTCGACCCCGTGACCGGCAACCCACTAAACCCGATTAATTTTCACTCAACCGGCCAGGGCTTCACAGTTAATTCGGGTACCCAGCTGCCTTCACTTGGCTTGTCACGCGTTTTCGTACTGACGGGCTCAGGCACGTGCAGTGCCAGTGAGTCTATCATCAACAGCCTTCGCGGAATCGATATCGAGGTCGTTCAAATTGGGGACACCACCTGCGGCAAGCCCTATGGCTTTTATCCATTTGATAACTGCGGCACGACGTACTTTTCAATTCAGTTCAGAGGCGTTAACGATAAAAACTTTGGTGACTACGCCGCTGGCTTCTCGCCTGAAAACAACCCCAATGCCGACGGCGTCCCCGTCACCGGTTGTTTTGTTTCTGATGATTTCACTCGCGCTTTGGGTGACCCTCAAGAGGAACGCCTCAAAGCGGCGCTGCAGTTTCGAGCCGACGGTACCTGCCCGACAACAGCCAGCAATGCGCGCAGCAGGTCGATGAGCGCGGGCGATCAGCGCTTAAACGCTGCAGAGGGAAAAGTGGCAAAACCAGCGTGGTTAATGAACAGAATGCTAAGATCAACTTCAGCGGCTGAAAGCTTTTAGAGCATTAAAAACCTAGCTCCGGTTACCACAAGGGATATCAGATGATGTTGGCCTAATTTGTTGAGGCGATCAGCAATTCCAATGAATCGCTGCTCTCTGAGGACGTTGGGTCAACACGCCACCCTTCTGAATCCCGTCATCAGAAATCGCGCATTGTCCTTTCAACTATGCGCCTTTTGGCTTCGAATCTTAGCCTTGTTAAGTTACGTGTATTTAACTGATAGTTGACGATTCTTCATTTTATGCGTTTTATATTTTGCGGAAGAGCCACCCCGTGACAACGCCGAGCAACCCTGTAAAAGATCCACACAAGACAGCGACACCAAACAGATAAGAACACGACTCATTTTATTTGGCGCTGTTTTACAAGGATACACCTGTAGACTAAGCTGGGGCTCTGGCTTGGAGCACACGATGACCGAAAACATTCCCCCTTCCTCACCTAAACGACTGCCTTGGGATGTCATCGTGCACAGCACGGCAGGTGTTTTATGTCTTATCATCGGCGGCTTCATGGTGTTAGAAACATATACTTGGGCGGTTAATGTTTTTTCAGCGCTGATGTTTTTGACCTTCGTCAGCGCCGTCGCTATCAGCGCAACTACCGGCAGCTGGGTCCGAGGCCATTATCTCGCTATGACACCGGTCGTTGGCATTGGACTTGGGTATATTGGTTTTGATTGGGGGTTCACACTCGCTTACGGCCTTCTGTGGCTTGCTTTTATCCATTTCGTGTCTCGAAGCTTTTTCCAAAGTTGACGCAGATTTGAGGGATGTTTCATTCCCCTTTCGCGTTCTTGATTGCGCTACTCCGACAGGCATAGTCGCCAAAATCGAACTATCCTCGACGCTTCAGCTATCGCTAGTTAACGTTTACGGTCACTCGTGAATACAGGATAGATCTCATGCTAAGATTATTTATTATTACTCTGATATTACTGCCTTTGACGGCGCTTTCTGACCATCATGTTACTTCAAAGAATATGGTGGTGGAAATTTATGAATGTTCGATCAACGAAGGCAGCACACTACAAGACGTTGTTGCATACGCTCGTTCGGATTTTAACGATTGGGCGAAGGCCGAGAACATCAACGGAAACACCTTCATATGGGAACCTGTTGCAGTCACGCCGCCTTATCACGAGGCGGAACTTAGATGGATCAACTACTTCCCTACCTGGGCTGACTACCATAAAGCGAATAGAGCATGGACAAAACCTGAGAATGCGAAAAACCCTGCCGCAATCGCCGCAATGACGAACTGCAAAAAACCTGTATTTTCAAACGCGATGCCAGTAACGCCGATGCCGAGTGATACGATGCAAAAGACGTTAATTGTTGGCCTCTGCCAGCTGAATGATGGCGCAAACATGCGCGACGCAATGGGCTTCCTGTCTAACGAACGTATGCAATCGATGAACAAGGCACTGGGAGTTAACAACGGCATGGCGCTTTGGACCCCTGGATTTGGCCTCAATCCTGATTTCGATTTCTTGCAAGTCATCGCTGGCAAGGATGCGGATATGATGGGCCTTTTCGATGCGGTAAGAACCGGTGCCGCCCAAAAAGCACAACTAGCATTTAGCGACCAGCCAGCTCCAATGTCCTGCCATTGGGATCTATCTACGTCGCATACTATCCGTAATTAAACCTGCAATTCTAAAATCGGCGGTCGGCAACCACACATGGGAGTCGTCGCCACTTATCAGCGCCACAGTTTTCGGCGCAGCAATAGGCCGCGCCTCATTTAGCTTGTACTTCCTCAAGTAGATAAACCAGAGACGTCTGCCTCAACTGGGATCCCTGAAACCAAACGGTGCCTAGCACCGCATTACAATATAACTTGTTGATCTAACCAAAATCGAACAATCCATGACCGCCTTTTATCCAAATGCTAAGGTCTTACTAAACTTAGGAGGCACACAATGAAATTAAAATTTATCACCGTAGTTTTTGTTTTCACCAGCATGCTGTTTACCGGCAACGTTTTAGCAGACAACCTCAGTGATGTCATGAAGGTCATTCAGCAGTATGGTGATTTGGAAAACGATCTTGCCGCTCAAGCAAAACTCATGCATTCCGATCGCGTTTATATTTCTGCCGGGGTTAGACAAACCGATGAAGCTAAGAATATGACCAATCAGATCACAGGTCGTCAGGCTAGCGAAGCGCTCAATGGCGGCAAGACAAAATTTGTCACCATGATTGAAGATCCCGTGGTTTCAATTCATGGCAAAACAGCGGTTGCCAGCTTTGTGCGCTGGTGGCAAGTGTATCCCCATCAAAAAGCATCTAACGTAAGCTCACCTACCTGGGTCACACTGGTCTTGGTAAAAGAAAAATCAAAATGGATGATCACACATACGCATATCTCTAGCACAGCCGGGAACTAAAATAATTGGCGCGGCGCTGATCTTCTCGATCGCGCCAATTTACCCAGCGCATTGATCGAACCCGACGCGGTCGAGCAGTTAAGCCCCTGCTTTGCGGCAGCTCTATTGTTTTGACGATTGGCCAAACGATACGCGCTTGAGCCCGTGAACTTTGAAATTGAAATCATCGCCAGAATCAACCAGCTACAGACTGCCGGATTACCGAAAAGTAAACTTTCTCAAAACTTGAAATGCTGGGTAAAACACGCATTAAGACACTTTGGACATCAACCGTTTGCTGATTTGCGCTACTACCCCCTTTGCAAATCTCGATACTCGCCTCATTTCACAAAAGACAGCCTGTTAACCAAAGTCGAACTAACATGGTCCGCAGTCGACACAGAGATTACTCTAGCCGATCAGGGCTTGCGTAGGCAGGCCAGATAAAATCTACTTTGGAGAGCAAGATGAAACATTTATTTCGATTGCCAACACTCTTAGTTAGTATCGGAGTGTTCGGGTTAACAGGTTGCGGCGATTCTCAGAACTCATCAATGGAGGCAGCACAGCAAACGGAGAACAACGCATCTCAAACGTCGGCGGAGGCTGATACTCGCATAGCACCGCGAGCCTACGTCGAGTATTTACAATGTCAGTTTGGCGCAAACTATAGTCCAGAGAACTTTCAACCCTATCTTGCTGACTGGAATGCTGAGCTTGACGCCATGACAGATCATGGTGTCAGCGCGTATGGTTATCTTGCCAATGAATGGAAATCCGAAGTGTTTGATGGGATTTGGGTTCTCAGGTGGGACAACAAACAAAGTCGTGATGCAGGCTGGCAGGAGTACGCGGCATCAGGTGCCGCTGCGCGTTTACGCGAAAATCATCCGGACATCATTGAGTGTGCGCCTGATCAGGACCTCGATCTTTTTGCTTTCAGCACATATTCTCAGAAAACACCTACTCAGGCCTGGACGCAGGACAACTCACCTTACGCAGCGACAATGCAGTTTTGTAGCATGATTGACGACAGACCAGTTACGGATCTCAGAGACCACGTCACAAATGAATTCTTGCCCTATCTAACAACCACAGAAGCGCGCGTTACCAACAACACCTATTGGTATCAAGTCGCTTTCATGGATGAGGAAACTAGCACTGGTGATCCATCAACATCCTCGGGTCCTTTCGATTTCGTCTGGATGAACTTTTGGGAAACCCTTGAAGATCAGGCAGAGGGCAATGCCGACTGGGCTGAGCATGGCGTGGCGATGCAAGCAAAGTTCGATAGTATTATGACATGCGGCGCCGAACTTCCTTATCGCGGTCATTATTTCCGCACTGCAGCTAACTAATCGCCAACGGTAAACTTGAACGTCGCCGTCGGGTAATGCCGGCGGCATTGCAGCATAAACGCCGTCCTGCTTGTTCGAATCTCACAAGGAAAAATCGCTTAAGCGCCAACGCTACCGTCCAAAATCATCCGCGTCAGCGCTCAAATAATGGCATTTTTTTGATGCAAGTTTGCGGTTTATCCGAAAAGCACCCAGTGCCGGAACCGATCTAGTCGACCAAGTCTTGCAGCAGAAACATCAAGTTGTACTGACTGAAACTGGTGACCGGCGAGTCAGCTTCGTTGCAAGTATTTCTGCCAGCGCAGGTGCTGGGGAAATTGGTAAGGCTTAACGTATAGCCTGCGTTCGCGGAGTGATCGTAATGCGTGAAGACGACCAAAACGACGTCTTGCTCGGCCCAGACATAGATCTTCTGACCATCGAGTCCAAGCGCGGCAGACACTTGTATCGGCACGGAAGCACCAAAATACGCTTCATTCATCAGCCACCACTGAAAGCCGTAAAACAGGCTTTGTTCGGAGGTACTGGCTGTTACGTAGGATTCTGAGATGACCTGCGTTCCATCCCATTCACCACCTCGAGCGTACAGCAGCCCAAAGCGCGCCATGTCCTCAGGACGCAGGTCAAGCCCAAAGTAAGTCACTGGATTACCCACCGAGTCGCGCCACATACCAATCTGCTCAACGTCTACGCCAATAGGAGTGAGCACTTTTTGTCTCAGGTAACTATGCGCGTCCAGCCCGGTGGATCTTAGAAGCAACGGTTCAAAAAGCTGGGATGTCGGGTTCGAGTAAACAAAAGTCCCACCCTCTGGTCGCGTTTTTGTCAAGCTCAAAGCGAATGCAGTCTGATCAGCAGAGAGAAATATGTTAGAGCTGGCAGGGAGACCGCTACGCATCTCCAGTAAATCGCGAACAGTAATGTCGGATTTGTTTGTGCCTTCCCATTCAGTAAAGAAATCACTTGCAGGTTGATCTAGGCTGCTTATCCATCCTTCGTCAATAGCAATACCAACAGCGGCACTATAGTAACTTTTGGCTACTGACCAACTCGTACCCAGTGTGCTCGCATCAATCCCGTCGGCATAACGTTCGCCCACAATATACCCATCCTTTACCAGCATGGCTGACTGAACTGCGGCGTCACTGAATACATGATCGAGCACCGCATCAACAGCACTCGCATTCGTGCCAGCTGCTGCGGCAGACACTCTTGCCAGACTCCAATTTGGACCAGAGGTTTCATCGGCTGATGGCGCGGGGGCGCTAGCAGAGGGAGTTGGGGTTGGCGCCGGGGTGTCACCCACGGGACTTGCACCACCACCAGCACCACCGCCACAGGCTGCAAGAAAACTAAAGAGCGCGAGGAGCATCGCGCGCATTGCCTTTTCACGAGTCATACAATCCTCCGCCTTTTACAAAACCAATAGTCTAAACAGCGATATTTCCGATGCTCGTGCCCTGAAATCCCAAAAATCGCCGCTTAAACCAGAGGTATTTAGCCTTATTTAACGTTACGGACTGGTGATGTCTGTCGCACCGCTCCAAATCTTAGCAAGGTTTACTCCAGACCAGAAACATAAAAAGAACCCCAGGCTTTAGCGCACTAACGTCGTAACTCAGAGGTCCAGATCAAGCCCGGTAGTGCTCGCCGCGAGAATAACGCTCTGCGCTAACGCGTTGAAACCAAGTCTATGCCAATCGCTGCTGGGATGTTATTTACAGATCAGTTTTCAGCTCTATCAAACAAGAGCAGAGGGTCCCAATTTCCGCTAAAGGACTGCGTATTCGACCAGACTTGGTGGTTTGGTTGCGGGTCGAGCTTCGTCGTTTTCGTCGCAAAGACAGAACCATCGGTATCAAACCTAAAAGCGCGGACCAGTCGCAAATCGAAATCTATCAGAGTGAAGCCCGGCCACATATCGCCTTTGATCGTGCCGGCATTAAGTAACGTCAGATTGTGAAAGTGAATCATCGTTTTGAAATGAACGTGACCATTGATCAAAAACCGATGCTCTCCTTCATCGATAATTTTGTCGAGCTCATGGCTACGCTCAACCGGCATCCGTTCAGTGCCCGGCCAGACTTTTCTGAGATCGTTTTCCCCGACACCATGGCAAAGTAATAGAGAGCCGGCAATCGTGTTAAGCCTGATTTGAGTGGGTAGGTTTTCAAGGAAAGTGATCGAAGCCTCGCTTATCGTCTCACGATGATGTGCATTCGGCACATGACGCACTTTGTTTTCCAGCAACCAGCGATCGTGGTTTCCTTTGACAGTTTTAACATTGTGGTCTTTTAAAAGCCGGATGCTGGTGTCTACGCAACCCCGCCCATCGGCGATATCTCCGGTGCAAATAATGTCGCAGGTGCCCTCGTTAGAAAGGAAATCGAGTGCTTGCCTGAGTCGAACATCTTCCGAATGCAAGTCTCCAATAACACCGAGCTGTCTGATCGCTGACATTGACATTTACCGTAATGAACCCAAGAGTTTTACGACAATATCCGATATACAGATCGATTTAGCCTGTCCTTGGGGAGGCAACCAAGATCACTATGGAGCATGGTTCTCGGCGGAGTTGATGAAAGGTTCACCAGCCGACCGAACACCTAGAATACCAGTACGCCGATATGTACTGCGATCGGCAATACTTGCAGAAGCTAATCAAACCAACTGCGCGCCTCCATCGAGTCAGCGATCCTCAAAACGATCAAAAAAGGAAAGCACTGATTCGTTTATGAGCGCTCTAAGTTCAGGGCGCGAGAGCTCCCCGGAAAGCCCAAACTTCTTCGTCAAATCCGAAAACTGTGGTGCATCAGAGTAATCGAAGTGCTTGGTGCCCGCGACTAGCTGCTGCTCTGCTTGCGATGATGCGGATAAAAATGCATCAAGTTTGTTGTAATTGATGGGATCTGACCACGCCGCTTGTCCCAAATATTGAAAGGGCTTTTCTGTCCCTGCCTCAATAATCTCAGGTGGCACTGGCACCATCCAACCATCCAATGCCAATGCCTTAGCGACCCTCTGGTCTTTCACTAACAGCATTAATGCTGTGGCACCACCGAAAGAATGTCCAAATGCACCAACACCGTCGCTTTGAAATTGTGCCCAGATGCTACCTGGTTGTTCGCTTCGGCGTTCAATCTCGTTCAAAACAAAAACGAGGTCGGCTACTCTGGTATTCAACTGCGGTGAACGAAATGCCCAAAAATCATCACCGGTGCGGTTCTCGTCGTCTGATGCCCGATAGTCTGCAGTTGATCCGTCCGAAAAGATCGTTAGAAAGGCGTCATAGGCATGGTCTACGCTTACGACAGCAATGCCGTGACTCGCGAGCTCTTCAGCTTGTATGGTGTTCTGGTTTTTCATGCCACCCAGACCATGGGAAAACAAGACCAAAGGCATTTTCTTGGACTGACTCAGCAATGGGGCATCGAGAAAGGCGTTGGTTTTGACCCGCTGCATGTGTCGCAGCATAAAGCGGGGTAAACCTGACTGATACGCCAGCATATCGAGCCTTTGTTCCGGGTGATCCAAGTAAGGTATCGAAACCTCACCAGTCGCGAAATCCGTTGGATACCAGATTTGTCCGACTAGGCGGCGTTGATCGTCTGGGTTTTCGGTAAATGATTCTTCTCGCGTCGTATCGACCCACTCAAAAAAACGGGTACCGACGTTGTGCGGTCCACTGGGCGCCGGCAAATCATCCAATGGGAACACCTTAGACACCAAGGTTGAACAGCCCGATGTAATAAGCCCCAACATTAACGCTACAATTGAACCGTACCTCATGTTTTTTCCTGTCTGTCTCTATTATTAAAGTGCCGATTTAGTGCAACCCACTACGCCAACTGCACGAACCACAAGAACAAATAACACTACGATAAGGATACTGTGTTAGATCAGGATTTGCTTTAGGTTTGGTATTTACGCGCGATAGCGGCAAAAACCGGAAGATCAACGACAAGCGCTTTCAAGCTCACTCTTCAATAAATGTGGTCTATACTGCTTCTTGACAACCCCGAGAGCACGAGGAATTCAACATGAAAAACATACTGATGTATTTCGGTTTATTCGTTCTGGTAGTACCCACCACCTCCGCGGAATCAGTATACGTCGAAGATCCTCACATTACCCTGTTATCAACCATGGTGGCCAACTTTTCAGGTCATGGTGAATGGGGTTTTAGCGCATTAATTGAAACCGAAGACGGCACAGTGTTATTTGATACGGGATTTAGGCAATCAACGGTGTGGAGTAATAGCAAATCGCTAAAGATTGACTTGAGCATGGTGAAAAATGTCGTCCTGACCCACTATCATACCGACCACACCGGCGGGCTCTTACATATGAGAAAACAGCTTATGAAAGACCACCCTCAAGCGCTAACACGGGTCTATGTTGGGGAGGGTTTTTTTATCCAGCGTTTTTCTAGAGATGGGGAACTCGTCTACTCGTTAGACGCATCACTCAACCCAGATCACTTTACAACACCCCAAGAATTTCGACGAGCAGCAGAGGCGCTAGGGATTCAGTTTGTTGTGGTAGAACAAGCGAGAGAAATACTGCCTGGCGTGCATTTAACAGGCCCTGTCAAACGGCTATACGACGAACGCAATGTCAGTCCCGGGCGTTTTCTCGACTCAGCTGCGAGTCGAATTGACAACATCCCGGAATCTCAGGTGCTGGGTTTGCTAACAGACAAAGGTTGGCTACTTGTGTCAGGTTGCGGGCATGCAGGCATTATCAATGCTACCGCCGCGCTCAGAGATATTAGGAGGGTGCCTGTTATTATGGGGGTCGGCGGGTTCCATTTGTTTCAAGCATCACACGAGGTGCTTGATTGGACCGCTAAAAACTTAAAAGAAGTTGGCATGGGGAGCCTCGTTGGAGCGCACTGCACTGGCACAGCGGCGACATATCATCTGAAAGAATCTCTTGGTCTACCCCCATCGAAAGTTTCCATTGGAGCAGTGGGCACTCAGATCGACTCGTCTCTGAATATCATCAGAGCATCTGTAGAATAGCAAATTAGGCAATTACAAATGAGCGCTAGACAACTTCAATAAACGGCCTTTGTGCCAACGGGATTTGTGCGGTTAGCAGCTAACGGTTGGAGGAGCCCGAGTCCCCTTTCTATAACGGGCGCCACTCTCTCTTAAGCATAGGAATAAGTCTTTGCAAATTCAACGACCTAAGTAAACCGGGCAAATTTTCGGCTTTTGAGCTCTGAACATGTGGCACGATTCGGGGTTGTATGCTTATCCTGTCAAGCCTTTCAAGCCAGATTTCTTTGACTTTCGTGTCCTTCGGGGGAATGTGCAAAACTGTCAAGTTAGATAAGAGCAAGCCGGCATCCCTGCCTGGATATTGAAGCTTGCGAAAAACTTCCTCATTAAACTGCGCAACTCTCGCGCCGTCTGTGTCATGAAGCGTCATTGAGTCGACATCACTGAGATCCCAAATGATAAGATTAAAAGAATATACCTCATCAAGCGAAAGTGCGTCGATGAACTTGAGCATTGTGCGATCGGCTTCGCTCCCAACATACTCACCAAAAAACCTAAAAATGGCAACGCCTTCGTCAGGCAGTATGATATATTCTCTCATTATTTGGAAACTCTGAACTGCAGTTAAACCACCAACAATTTTCACACCGACACCCAAACAACAACGCCAGGTCCCGCTTACTTTTCTGTTTTTTCTTTCCTAGCCGTAGGATTTTAAACGAAACTATCAGAAAAATTTAGCAATTTTTTTAAAAATTATTATATTAATAACGCTGCTTTTTGTCGTAAGTGGCTTCGGACTTTGCATTAGGCAGGACATAGAGACACCGCAGAAGGACTTTTTGAAATGACAACTAACGGGGAATAACAGACGCGGCCAAATCTGCCGAAAAAGTAAACATAAGCCCGCTCACGGGCCCAATGGCCGACGTCTGCGTTTTCTTAAAGCTTACTCATCGATTCATAATTTTTTCGGCATCCAAATGCTCATCAATTGAATACTGATCGCGCAGAGAAGCAAAATGCCCTGTGCTGGGTTGGGCATCAGCGACATGGGCGCACGCGGGTCCGATGCAGCTAAAAGCATTTCACCATTGGGACTGAGACCTTGGTTACTGCTTTTTAAGTCTAAAAATGCGCCCGCAATTCCGTTTATGTGCCACTCAGTCATCGCGAACCAAACCAGCGCAAAATACGCTACGCATAAACAAAAACCGGTTGCCGCGACCCTCATCACCATGCCGGCCTCTGCATTAGCGTAGAGGTTACCAGACAGCCGAAAAGCCACCCATATAAAAAAAATAACGCCCATCGTCCACATACCTGCAGCGCCAAGACCCGTCCAGAAAAGCTGCCAAATTTCAAGCTCAGTAAATTGAAGTTCCATGTTTTTCTCCGTTTCATTCGTATTTCAGGCTGATAGCCAACTGCTTTCGAGGATCAGCATTGCGCGAGGGCAATAAACGATCCTGTTACTCACATTTGATTTCAGCATCGTTCGCCGCATGGCGAGGGATCATTAAGATCTGCTTAAGGGGCGTAGTAAACAATGATTCGATATTGGTTGGATCATTGGATGCACCCAGCCGACAGCAGACTGAACGCCAACCCTCAAGGCGCAAATTGCAAGGTAAAATATTTTAAATGCGACAATGAAGCCTGAGATTTGCCGCCCTGAAAGCGCAGCAAATCGTCAGGCCGCTGTATGGCTATAAAAAGCAAAAACATGCCGCGACGTCTCAAATCACCTCAGATGAACACAATCAATAAAAGATTTACGCTAGGTGACACCCAACTTCGATCTGTTCATTGATTTGCGGACTGATGAAGACGCCCCAGCAGGCCAACCTCATCATTGATATCAGCATTAGGATGATTGTGGCGCGGGTACATCTTCGTCGCTTGCAGGAGAGTCGTGTTGACCACCGTCCGCAAACTACCCGCCGTCTTATTAAACTTTGCCACCGCTGCGTGCTCCGCCATTTGCCCATTAATATGATCCATTTCGACCACAGATCTCGCGCCAAACCACGCCCAATGGGTAAACTTATCTCGCCCATAAATGACGGCACCCAGCCCATAAGAGCGAAGATCTGTGTTCTTACTCAGCGCTCGAGTCATCTTTGTAAAGGCGGCGGCATATGCTGCTCGGTTTTGAGGCTCGACGACAATATCATATTTCGTGAAAACGGCATCCTGACCCCAGTCATTTTCATCGATGGGCGCGCTACCGATATATTGACTAACAGGCATGACACCCGCTGCTGTCATTTCACCCAAAAATTCGATCGCAGAGGGGCAAGTGCGGAGAATCTCTGCAGCTTGCTGCTGGTCAATGGCATTTTGGAAAGTATTTATAATAAAGTGCGTCGACTGATAACCGCCATTAAATACCTCCTCCATGAGACCCGCATCTGCTGGGTACTGCTGTCCACAATCTGAGGCCCAGAATTTATCCATCGCAGCCATCGCAGCCGCTGGATCCGGCGCCGTAAAATGATAAAAGGCGTAAAATGGTCCCCGCTCAGATTGATTGTCCGCCTGCGTGACTCCTGAGATCAGCACAGCTATTACCGCAAAAATAAGTCGTTTCACTATCGTTACCTCGCCTACTTTTCAGTGTGGAGCACGCATTTTGTGATGATAGGGACCACGAGACAACTTTAGTTCGATTTTGAACACGCGGGTCGACAATTCAACGAGAGTCACTCGTATCGCTGACCTATTGCAAATTAAATTACGCAAACGTTTACAGAAAAGCGATTAATGTCAGACGCGAACCAAAACCGAATTATTAATGACGCTGCTAAAGCGCCATGGTCTACTACTTGGAGTTCGACAAAACAACTAACAAACGCAGGGAGTATCCGAATGAATTTTTATTTGGCAATCAAACGAAGTATTGCTTATGGCTGCGGTGCGCTCGCATTATCTTTCACTGTTGTCACTCATGCAGAACCAGTGATGAACTTAATCACTTTGAATACTCCAGATAGTGCTGGCTATGCAAATTGGTTAAAAGGAAGCGCAAAAGCGATCGGCAAATCTAATAACGCGATGACGATGGGGTTGTGCACACCCATGGCCGGTGCTGAGCAAATGGGTGACCACTACTTATTCAGTTTTTTTGATTCCCAAAAAACCGCGTGGACGAATAGCACGCAAAACCCGACGATGCAAAAGGAAGTGGCGAAGTTAAAAGTCAATAGAACAATTAAGGAGTGGGATAATTGGCGCATTCTTAGGGCCGCGCCCAGCAATTCCGATAGTGGTTTCTTTTGGAACATCATTGTTAAAACCGATAACCCGGGGAGCTACCTTGTGGCACTGGATAACCTCTCGGCTGCATTAAAGGATAACGGGCACGAAGTATCGATGCAGGTCTTCGTCGCCGACACGGGCCGACGAGCAGGGCATTTCATGGTGTCGCTTGGTTCACCAGATCGTACAGTGGTAGGCGCAGCGATGGATGACAGAACTAAGCCTTGGTTTACTCAAGTACTATCTGACCTAGAGGGCGAACGTGAATACGTTCATGGTTTTGCCATGCGTTGTGACACTTACTATAACGCAGCACAATAGCAGACCACGCGGAGTAGCAGTTAAATGGTCGGTTGTCACATTCGAAATGTGACAACCGACTTAGCTTCGGGGCATTAGCGCGCCAGCGAGAGCCGCATATCCGGGAACTTTGACATCAGCACACTTTTCATTTGCGTGTTTCGGGGATGAGACCTATTTAATCCCCAACGTGTTATTCGCTCGTCATTCTCATCGACGTGGTGAGTGACAATTTTTTTCGTGACGGCTGCATTCAATAGCGTTGTCAGCGTGCTTTTTCTGATATTGGCTTGAGTGGCGATCTCTGTGGTATTCATCAATTCGCAATTTCTATGGGTCTCTTGTTCCCATAGCACTAGCTCCAGCCGAATGAGCTGCCCTGACAGGTCTTTGTCTGACGGGGAAACACGTCGAGTCATCTCCGTAATGAACCTCATTGCAATAGGCGGAATTCTCAACTCAATCTTTGACAACCCCAATCCTCGCGGCATATCACTGATACCGCAAACCATATCCATATGCTCGATGCTGCTCAGTGTAGGGTAAAGCATGCCTCTCTGCTCGTGGCAACGCTTCTCATCCATGTAACGCCCAAGAAAACGACGGATGTAACTCGCCTCATCGATAGCGCTGTTTATCAAAGCATCGCGAGGCACACCTCGACCATGACCGAACCATTGTTCGATTAAGATAGATTTGATCAGGGAGGCACGGTAGCTATGGCGATTGGTCGTTTGCAGCGAATTTATATTGCTCAGAAACCTAGACAGCTGCTGAAAATTAAAGCGGTTTTCTGCAGGATGATGGCCTCTGCAAGTCCGGATGTTTCGCACTGTGTTTTCTACGAGGGAATACACTTGATCCTCTCATCAGACAATCGGGAATAAAGATTATCGCAATACACGCTAAATGTAAGCATTTTGTTACATATAGCGGAATTTTTGCCATTCGTCACGCTAAATTGTTCATTTTTTGATCAGAAATCGGAGAGCAATGCCAAAAAACTCAATTCAAAGTGAGGTTTTGCCAAACTTCTCAGTCGAGAAGTGAAGATTTACCGCCTTAAGGTGATCCTGCGTGACACCATATGTCTGAATCAATTGACGCTTAGAACGAGATGTTGCCGAGTCGCGGCCTACTGACTTTCGCTTGTTTTAGGTATTAACAACGAAATCAACTACGGCTTTAAAATAAAACGCAGCCCGCATTGTTGGCAACGTTAGTTCGATTTAGGATTTCGTTACCATCTGTTAGCACGCCAAAATCGAACTAATATTGCACCATACATTGATGATTACTATTGTCTTGCAGGAAAGTATGACCGAGTGCAGCTGACAATCAGCGCAAACATTGGCCTTGATGACAAGGCTTAGCGGAGTATTGTTCACCCGTTCTGCATACCAAAATATATTATGATAAGAGGAAAACAAACGATGCTACCAGTCAAAATCATGCTCGCACTTGGCCTAACCGCCGCCGTCACCTTCGCCTTTGCCGATACAAAAGTGACATCAATTGGTGACACAGAAATGTCTGAAGCGGAACACAGCGAAGCATTTATGCATATCAAGACCATGCTAGGTAAATGGCAGGGAAAGTTGACCCAGTCTTCGGGTACCATTATTGATACCTCGTCCGAATTCCGTCTGGTTTCCAACGGCAATACCATCACAGAGAAGCTAATTGAAGACGGTGTTGAAATGCTGACAACGTACACTGATCTTGACGGAGAGTTGGTCGTTAAGCACTATTGCGCGCTCGGCACAGAACCCGTTTTTAAGGTGTCTAAACTGACAAACAAAACCTTAAAAATTGAACTCGATCGGACCCAATCAGATTACCACCCCGGACACCACAGCTTCGTGAACTCAATGCAATGGACGCCAGACCCGAGGGACGCGGGCATGGTCGTCGTTGATGCAACGATCTTCCTCGACGGCGAGTTGCAGTCGCAGCAAACAGTATTAGAAAGGACAAACTGAGCTTTAGACGTTCTCTAAGGCCTCGACGGCGCCTAACCAACAGGCATCAGGCGGACCTAAAACGCGGCGATTAAACGCGCCAAGTGCTCAGGTGCCGTACAGGGGACAATTTCTACAGACATTGCGGCGGAAAAGGAGAGGACTCGCCTCTCCGCTCGCCCTCGCATCATTAACATCACACAGATGACACTGTTTATATTACTTACATAAGTTAGCAATTTCGTTTTTTGCGAGGCGCTGGGCGATTTGCGTTGCAAAGTAAAACATTTCTATTTTGATTGCGACTATCAGGCTCTTCGCGTAGCTCTGTAAACCACTGATTAACATGCTCTTTTCGTTTTTTTAAAAAACCACCTTTCGTTGGCATGCCAATTGCTGTCTCATTATTGAGACACAAGGAGAATGCAATGGAGAAACTAAGAATGCAGGCAAAGCGCAAGAAAGTATTAGCCGTCGCATCAGGCGGTGGACACTGGGTTCAACTGCTGCGATTACAACAAGCTTTTTCCGCATGCGATTGCACTTATATATCTGTCAACAGAGAGTACGCAAGCGCTGTATCTCCCTCGCCGTTTTATTATGTTCCGGATGCCAACCGTCAAGCCAAAGTGCGGCTTGCATTTGCTGCCCTGAAAATTCTTTTGGTTGTGCTCTGGTTAAGACCCAACGTCGTCATTTCAACTGGCGCCGCACACGGCTATCTCGCCATTCGCTTCGCAAAACTAGTGGGCGCGAAAACGATGTTCATCGATTCTATTGCCAACGCTGAACAACTCTCTCTCTCGGGGGAACTTGCGGTGTCACACGCCGACGTCATGCTGACGCAATGGCCGGAACTTTCAGACGGTACGAGGATTCAATACTACGGGTCCGTTCTCTAGCTCGCGAGCATCATTGATAGAAATGCACATCATCGACTAATTTGCTCCAATCACATCTTAAGCAAGACGCCGTCATCTATTTTTGATGTTCTGTAATAATATTATGGACACGCTCAACAAAATTAGCGATATCAATGGGTTTGCTTAAGTAAAAATCACAGCCTGCAGCCAAGCATTTTGACTTATCTTCTTTTATGGCTTGCGCTGTCAGGGCCAATACCGGGCTATCAATGGCTCGAGCTTTAATTTCACGGGTTGCCTCGTATCCATCCATAACGGGCATTTGCATATCCATAATAATTAAATCAAACGACTCACCTAGATCACTGAGGTCCTGACATCGCTGCAACCCAAGAGATCCGTTAGTTACATGCTCGACTGTGGCGCCTTTTTGCTCAAGCACCAAGACAACGATCTGTGCAATGCTGAGACTGTCTTCGCACACGAGAATCAACCGACCTTCTAAGTCAACATTTGATTCCGACATTTTCTCAACGTCGCAGTCTGCAGCGGCCTCGCTTTGCTCAATTGCTCGCCAGGGAGTCCCAGCAGGTACGGCAGCCTTGAATGTGACAGTAAATGTCGAACCCTCTCCTAAAACAGAATTGACCTCTACCTGGCCGCCCATTAATTCAACAAAACTTTTCACCAGCGAAAGCCCTAATCCAGTTCCCTCGATGCTCATCATGTTAGTGGCATCATGCACGCGTGAAAAAGGCTCAAAAGCCATCTGCATTTGCGGCTTGGACATACCAATACCAGTGTCGCTCACTTTGATCACCAGCTTACAAAGCGTTGATTCTTGTTCTGCATGAATGATTACCGATACGGAGCCACTTGCTGTGTATTTGATTGCATTAGAAATCAGATTCGTCAGTGTTTGCTTTAACTTTAGGGAATCTATTTCGATCGCTGAAGGGACAATCCCTTCACTGCAGAGTGATAAGTTAAGACCCTTCGATTCAGCCTTGGATCTAAACAACTCAACGTTATTTTCTAACAGTTGTAAAAGTTCAACCGGGCGATACTGTAAGTCCACTTTACCAGCTTCGACCGCAGCGACATCTAGCACATTACCAATCAACTCCTGCAAATGGCTTGCGCTTTCAAGCAGTTGCTTTCGCCATTGATCAGCCTGTGCTTTCTGTCCACGGTCATCAGCCAGTAGGTCTGCGTAACCCATAATCGTTGTCATTGGCGTACGAATTTCGTGACTCATATTTGCGAGGAAAGCACTTTTAGCGTCAGAAGCAAGTTCCGCCTTGGTTCGCGCTAATTTAAGATCTCTTGCCTGTGATTCGAGCTGCGCCTGAGTGTTGTTCAGCGTGCGAACGGTTCCCTCGAGTCGCTCCATCATTATTGCTGTTTCTATTCGTGTGGAGGCTAGTGAGGCTATCGTTGCAAAAAGCTTTACGTCTTCCTCCGAGAAGAAGTTTTCATCCGGATGTTCCGAGTCAAGTACGCCTATTGTTCGCCCATTGTAATTGATCGGTACCGCGAGCTCCGAAAGACGGAAATCATCATCCGCAATATAGCGCTTGTCTTTTCTGGTATTAGAAACAAGCTGAACTTCACCGGTATGTGCTACATGCCCAACAACTCCCTGACCAACCGGAATTTCAATCGGATTGAAAATCAGTCTCTGTTCCGGGTTCTTCGGGCCATGCGCGGCTATCTGTTCCAGAGACTTTCCATCTTCTTTTATTAGATAAACCACACAGTCGACAAAGCCCAGTTCAGCTATCGCGGTTTTAGCAATATTCCAACAAATATCCTCTAGGCTTGATAAAGGGGCCTGACCCACAGTAAATTTATGCAAAATCTCGAGATAACGATGTCGCTCAATTTCATTACTTTCGGCTCTCGACAGTTTATGTCTTTTCACTGGCATAATTTACTCACAATCCAAAAAGCAGGCATTACCAACAAGGCTTTTTTGTCCATAACTGATTTGTAATTCACTGATTTGTACTTCACTGGTTTAAACATCAACGCTGGGCTTTCCATCGTCTATTGAACCTGATTTTTTTCGCAGCGCCTATGATCTATATGTAAGTGATTATTGAATGTGACACGTGTTTTCCTGCGATCAGTTTTCTAATTTATTGAATTTATTTTCCGCGAACAATGCCCCCTCTTATATCCGTTATGCCGAATTGACTAGCCACCTGTTTACCTGAACAAATGAGGCCGCTTGTCGATCAAGACGACTTTGACAAACCATTGCAAAAGAGCTTCACCTAAAACACTTTGTTCGCGCAGAAATTGTGAGGCGATCGGATCCAAGGTCGATGCTCATTAACGCCTCCGAACTCACTATTTTTAATTGGCACAGGCCGTGCCAGCTCACCGTTTGTGCTGAAATAATGCAGCTACTACTGGTATTACTGCTGCCATGTCTACCCCATTATCTGAACACCGATACTTCAAACGGAGGATTTGAGTATTAGACGGAAACGGCGCTGCTCACAGACACTGTCTGTCCTATGAGGATAAGACTATGCGCGTATTGAAATACGCTGGAAGAACCATGGGAAGAGACAGCTTGATTGGTGACCTTCTGCCGATAATCCGCAGATTCACAGACATCATTAACAATTCGAAGAAACGCTGTAGAAAGAATTGGATGCGTTTGCAACGCAGATTGCGTTCGATGCTTAACGATAGCCACAACATAGGAGATTGTATAAACAGTCTATGACGCCGAACGCTATCGATTCGTTGTCCCAGACTCACGATCCTGTTACTAGATGAAAAGCTTACGTGCCGTTTCTGCGGCGAACAAAGCAACTAGCGTATACCGTGACCCAACACCTCACGCAGTATCATCATGCAACATCGGGCACGGCTTCCAAATAGGCGCCAAAGCGACAATTCTCTCTTCAGCAATCAAACGAGGCTGTTTTGGCTTGGCTGAATCAACTTCATCGATAAACATTATTCACTGGTCAAATGCTTCGCTGATCTCTTGTCCCTTTTGGCTCACCGTATCTTAAAACGGCATCCAAGGCATCCTTCGCCGCGCTCTCGATGTCCGTCATATATTTGATTATTTTAGTTGCATCACCTTGAGAAGATGCACCTTCTATTTTCCTCAACCGCCAACTCAGATCTTCGCAGCCAAAACTGGCAACACTACTGCTAAGTGCATGCGATTCCTTTCTTACTTTCTCGAGATCTCGTCTTATCCATGCACTCAAAAGCGACGTGATTCTGCCTTGAGACTCATCAATAAATAACGACCTGACGCGCAAGTAGTTTTCGATACCAATTTGTTTACACAGCTCTTCAAGTATATTCGGGTTACAAACAGCTTCACCTGAACCTATGGTTTCTGTGTCATCGAGGTTGCTTGGTTTCAACCAAGTATTAAGTTCAAAAATCATGGCTTCCTTTTCTAGCGGTTTTAGCAGGTATCCTTTGAAACCTGCATCAAGATATCGTTTTGCAATGTCGTCACCGACATTCGCCGTCAATGCTACAACTGGCGGTGGTGACGCTAACAAATTTATTTGCTGAACCGCTTCCATGCCATCCATCACTGGCATAGATATATCCATGAGCACCAGGTCGAAGAAAACATCTTTAATGATCTTCAGTGCCTCTGCGCCATCACATGCTGTTCTAACAGACACGCCGCGGTTTTCGAGAATCATCCTTCCCAACATGAGATTAACCTGATTGTCATCAACCAGAAGGACACGCCCAGAAAATGTCAATTGTGAGATATCCAAACTCTGTTTTTTGACAGGCACATTGTCCAACTCTGTCAGCTCCAGCGGGATATCAATGCGAAAGGTGGTGCCGACACCATCAACGGATTCGACTTCTATCTCGCCTGACATAAGATCAACTAACTGCCTGACGATATTCAACCCGAGACCAGTGCTGGTTTCAGAATTGCTTTTTGATTTACCCCAAAATGGGTCAAACACTTTCGGAATGTCTTCTTTGAGAATGCCGATTCCTGTGTCAGAAACAACAAAACTAAACTGTTTTTCGCGCTGCTCTACAACGACATCTACGGTTCCGCCTGCTTCCGTGAACTTGATCGCATTTCCAACAATATTAATAAGCACTTGGCGGATTTTCTCTTCATCCCCGACGACAATTTTTTGTATTTCTGGTGCTATCGCATACGATAGTTCGATATCTTTTTCGTTAGCTCTTCCTTCAGTAACAGCAAACACGCTGCCAAGCATTGTCACCAAGCTAAAATCGTGAGTTTGCAATGGCATCTTACCTGCATCGATTTTAGAAAAGTCTAGGGCATAGTTGATAACACTTAGCAGATTGTTGGCAGACTCGTTTGCTATGTCTATTATCTTCTTGCTCTCTACCGTATTGCTTTCCTCCGAGAGCAAAGAAAGTGCACTGATTACGCCGTTTAGCGGTGTCCTCATCTCATGACTCATGACGGCAAAGAGTTCCGACTGAACCCTGATTGATTTTCTCGAATCTCTTTCGGCCAGTGCCAACTTTTCATTTAACTGCCCAAGATCGTTAACCATTGACTGTTGGTTGATCAAGTGAAAATCTTGATCCATCTGCGAGTCCAACTTTGGAAAATCGCCGAGGTGCAACCTCACCTTCGGAGCTTTCTCCTGCATCCATGTTAACCAGGGCATGCCCGTGAAATGCAAACCAGCCCCATCAGAGGTCGCTACCATTTGCCCCTTTAACGCAAGCTGTTCATCCCGACTAATGAGCAAAAAGAGCACGTCCCCCGCGGCCGCAAGGTCTTCAAAAGAGGATAAAGTTGCAGGCCTGTGGCATCTGAAAGCTTCCAAGAAGTAACTGCCATTACTCGCTGCAGGACACAAGTTATTGAGCCTACTCGACACGTTCGACAGTCTCATTTTATTGTCGAGCGAAAAGGTGAATGTGAACATCCTATCTAATAAGTCAAATGTTGGATCACTCATTAGACTCCACCATCGAAATCAATATGTCGCTAACTTCCCCCTGCTGTGTACTTTTTAAGTCTATTTTATCGACGTGAATAGCGGTATGGAACCTTTCTCCGCTACCAATAATTATTCCAACCACAAAAGAAGTTAAACCTTTACGGCCACTTGAATACCTTATGACAACAGAGTTTTCCGTGTTGACCTTTACGGTAAAGCTCGGCGGCTTGAATTCCGTCATAGATGTCGATATTCGGTCATGAAGCGCATCAAGATTTTGGAAAAACTCTACAAGTGAGCCGCCGACATGATCGAGCAACCTGCCATACTCTCTGGGCGCAAACTTAGAGGCCCAGTAATGACCAAAAATCTTTAGACACTCATCAGTCGGCAACTGCAAAGCTTTTGACGCCGCATCGACCAACGCCATAGTCACATCGTCATTATAAGATCTCATCGTGAGAAATGAATTCGGTTGTACGCCGGAATGACTAACAATATCATTCCACTTCTCTTCGCCATGGTTCTCTAGTACTAGATCACGCAGAGCAGTATGAATTAGGCCGTACATGAACGTCCTGCGTCAAAATTATCTTTCGCTTCCCAAGCCTGCAACTTTCTATAAATTGTCGAGGGAGCAACTTCAAGCAGGCTAGCTGCTTTGTTGACGTTGCCGTTACAAGCTTTAATTGCACGCTCTATCGTGTTTCGCTCAACGAGCCACAGAGGTTCTATTTCAACCCTGGGCGAAAATGCGACGGTCACATTAGGCGCGGACTGTTGCACATCAGACCTGTCTGATGGAAGATTTCGCGTCATCGGCAACGGCTCGAGATGTAACATATCACTACTGAGGTAATCACCATCGTTGAGCACGACTGCTTTTTGTATCGAGTTCTGCAGCTCTCTCACGTTGCCAGGCCAATGATGAGCCAACATTTTGGATTGGGCGCCATCGCTGATCAAAGAGAACGATTTTCTTTCTTTTTCTGCATAAAACTTCAGAAAGTATTCCGCGATATCAATAATGTCATCGCCCCGTTCGCGTAATGGAGGCAAATGTATTGGCACAACATGCAGGCGATAAAAAAGGTCTTCTCTAAAACGACCTTCTCTCACTTCAACCAAAGGGTCCTTGTTCGTCGCACAAACGAACCTGATGTCCGCCCTTTCGACTTTGTTGCTGCCAACCCGCTGATATTCACCTGTTTGAATAAACCTCAACATCTTTTTCTGAAGTTCGAGATCCATCTCGCAAATCTCATCAAGAAAAAGCGTACCGCCATCGGCTATCGAAGCGGCGCCATCTCGATGAGCCGTTGCGCCGGTGAACGCGCCTCTCACGTGCCCGAACAATTCGCTTTCCATCAGATCTCGCGGTATGGCTGCGCAGTTAATGGCATAAAATGCCTCATTGGCTCGCTGACTTACCTGGTGGACAGCCGACGCAGTAAGTTCTTTACCTGTCCCGCTCTCTCCAACAATAAAGGCGGTGGCATTACTGGAAGCAACAGAGTCTATGATTCTGTAAACAGATTGCATCGGTAAAGATTTACCAATGAAATCACAATATCTATTTCTATCGAAAGAACTGTATTTTTTTACTGTTTCCTGCAGTGCTCGATTCTTCAGTGTGTTTGTCACTGTCACCTTCAAACGATCTGAATCAAAGGGCTTTGACAGATAATCAACAGCGCCAAGATTCATCGCTTCGACGGAGGCTTCAGCCGATCCATAGGCGGTCATCACGACAACGTCAGCCTCATTTTCTTCCAACGGTCGATCTCTTAGGAGATCCAAACCATTACCATCCGGAAGTTCAACATCCAACAAAACCAGGTCCGGTTGAGTACGTTTCCACTCTTCTCTTGCGGATCGCAGGTTATCCACAATGAGGAGATCAACATTCTGACTAGAGAGATAAGATGCGTAGATCGCCGCGAGTGACTGGCTGTCTTCCACCATCAGTATTTTCGAGTTTTTTTTCATTTATCAGAGCCCCTTTCAATACACTTACCAAAGCAATTTTGATGCCACATAGGACCAACCCATCGGCAGCGCATGAAAAACAATAGCTTACGCAGGAGAAACAGCGTGTCAGACCTCTAAAGGGGTGGCATTTCCGTTTCGGCTACGTATTTTTCTCGCATATTGCGAATTTTACGCAAGAACTTCAAGCATATTTCGCATTATGCAACAACGATATTCGCAATATGCAAAATCATTGAGCGTCGGATCCAAAGACGCTAAAAAAGCGTCGGCCTTGGCTGGTAGGAGCGAAGCCGGGGTGGCGCACGCCGTTGTGGCGCATTGCTAACAATTCGCTTTTCGCTAAATACCCAGTGCCCTGAACCCAGAAAAAAGAAAAACAGTACAAATGTTGCATTCCAAAAATGCACTGTGCAACCGACCAATGCGAAACCTGCTAGTGTAAACCCCCATGCTCGACCGGCGTCCCGAACAAGCACCGTGCCGGGCGTGCGGCCAATACGAAGGACCATATATACGATCACCGCGGTAATGCCAAGGCTCGCCGGCATGCCATATCTCATCGCGGTAAGCAGCCAGAAGTTATCCACAGAGGGTGGCATCCAGGCGGGACGTAACCAATCACCGTAGCCAATCCCGAGTAAAGGGTGCCTTAGTGCCTCGGCGCTGCCGTATTCAAAAATCAGCAACCTGACATAGGCCGTTTGACCCGAGAAACTGAGATAACTGATCAGTACAGCGACCGGCGACCTATTCGACAGAAGATCGATACCGATATAGGTGACGCTTATGATGCCTATCACGATCCACCAGCGATTTTTCAGCTTTTTTGAGAAATAGTCCCAGAAAGCCAGACCAATTTGTGTACCTAGCGCGATAAATGGGCCAGCGGATAAAGAGAAAAACGTCGCAGCGCTGACAATCAAAGCAGGCGTCCATTTGCCAATCGCAACCTTCTTGTCAGCCGAGACCAGTGCGTGTGCGTAAGAGAAGGCCGAAGCGCAGACAACACCGTGTAGTATCGGATGGTCAAAGGGGCCGTAGGCGCGATACAAACCAAGTCGCTCTGGATAATACCCAGCCCCAGAACCACGCAGAAAGTGAATGCCAGTCAACGATTCCGGGATAGATACAATGAGCACAGCGGCGACCATCATGGTTAACAGCTTAGCAACCGCCAACAACTTTTCGTAACGCGTTATATATATTCTGGCGATGAGGTAGGAACCAAACATCTCTACGATCAGTATACCGCCTTTTTCAATCGCACCCACCAAACCTTCATGCACGATGAGCGCGAGAAAAGACCAAGCAGAGACAAAAATCATGCCCCAGTCGGCAAAGGACATTCGAATGTTTGGACGCAAAAGGAGTGCATAAAGCGTCGGGATAAACATGACTAATAGAACAATACGATACCCAGAAAGCCGAAGCCCGCCCAACTCGACAGACAACTCTGGCGGCAGCAAGAGCGAGATAAGCATTGCGGCCACTGGTAGCGGAAGATCCCGTTGTAAATTGGCAAACACTTCTAAGACACCTTTCTCTCCAACGAAAAATCAGAGCGCGAAAAATTTTCGAGAAGCGGGTACTTTCGTAAACAGAATGCCAGGCAAATCTGCGAAAACAGATCTGAGGTAGCGTCGAGCCTTTTCAGAACCCATTGGTCCAAGTAACAACAAGCCTTTTAATGCGTTACCCAGCGAAAAAAACGTGTTGTCGTGATGATGAACGACGTCAGTCCCGGCGTTTGAGCAAGTATGCCCCTCAGCAATCAGGTCAATGCCAAGCAAATAACTCAGAGGACTCGTTGCCCAGAACCTGGCATTACACTCAATGATGAAAATATTGCCATCAGCATCGATACGCGCGTCGATATTTGCGGGACCCGAGTAATTGACTGATTCACAAAGTATCTGTGAATACTCTAGCAAAGCATTATGACGAGGAAATGTGTCGCCGCCCTTAGCTCTCTTTTGCGTGTAGCCTGATCGAATTCGCCCGTTCTCGGCGATAAGACTGAAGCCAACGTCGTAACCTGTTATAAACTCCTGAACAACCATAGGTGAGTAGTTGTAGTCAGGGTCCTCAACGATTTCGTTCAGTTCAACGATGTCATCTGCTGTTTTTATACCAATGCTTCCGCTCATGTTCACTGCTTTGACGATTACCGGAAACGAGAAACCCTCTTTTTGTGGCAGAGCTAGGAGCTCTTGCTTTTCTTTCACCACCCAAGTGATGGGCGTTGGAATATTGAGGCTTTTACAAATTTCCGAAAAATCTGCTTTGTTTCCGATGCTAAGCCTAGTCTGAGCATCCATTGCATGCTGAGCCTTAGCTCGCAGAACGGAGACATTTTCTATTAGCGCTTGTGTCGCGATATCGCCTGCTGCCAAACAGATGTACTTCGGATCATCGAAGCCCTTTTCTCTTAACACGTTCACGAGGTCTTGCTCTATACGAGACTCTTCGACTTCGAAAAATTTTTGGCAAGCAGAGGTCCACCTAAGCCATCGGCAACCTTTGCGAGCGATAACATTAACTTGATAACCACCCAGTTTTGCCGTTCTGAGCAGCCCTAAACCGACCACCGGGTCGTTAATGATAAATACTAATTCTGATTGGCTAGACATTATTGGAGAGTCCTTGTTCTGTCGTAAATTTCGAATGTTGTTTTATGGATAGGAAACACATCGCAGCCAGCAAGCCTGCCGCTAGCGTTGCCACGGTGTAGGGAGAACTGATGCCGATGACAACTTCAAAAGTGATGAATGCCATCGATCCAAACCAGAGAGCGATAATGACTGGGTTTGCTGGAGATTGTCCGGCTGAATGTCTCGGCAATTTGAGTAAGACTAAGCCAACGAAAAAAGCTAGCGCCTCGCCAGCAATGCCGGCTATCGGCACACACTCGATAGGATAGTCCATCATCAAACCGGCGACTGCTAGCGGCAATGCAAGGGTGCGCATCAAATTCGCATAAAATTCACAGTAAGGTTGTCCAGTCGCTAGCGCAAGCAATGATGTGGCGATGCGAATGATACGCACAGAGACCATCAACACAATCCATGGAAGCAGGCTAAGCCCTGACTCGTATTTTTCACCGAATAAAAAGATGAAAAGCCATGGGCCAATTAATATTGAAAACCATGCATAGGCAGCACTCAGACTAAAGAGTGAGTTCCAGATAATAGACTGCTGAGACTGAAACCCATCTCCCTGCTGAAAAGACCTAGACAAAGGAGACAGAATTAGCGAGTCACATACTCGATGCAACAGTTGGCTCGGCAACAGAAAAGCCGTCAATATAAGTGAGAAGTAACCAAGCTCAGACATACTGAAGTAGTGCCCGATGATCGCCCTATCACCATGAAAAATGAGGAAAAGCAAAAGCCCGCTCATCATTAAAGGCCAGGAAAACTTGAACAGTTTGATCAATAACAACGGATCCATATTCAGGCGGTAGGTACGTCTCGATGTTATATGGGATATCACGCACTTTAGAATTGGCCAACCGAGACATGCGAGAAAAATAGCCCGATAGTCAGGCCAGATAACAACGGCGGGTATCGTTAAAATGGTCACCAGCACATCTGGCGCAGTGGCCACTATGACCGCGGCTTTGTGATTCGACTCGCGCTGCATTGCACTGTAGTCATAATGCGTAAAGCCAGCGATGGCCGGACCCAACGCGACCATTTGAAATGCCCAGAGTATATCGGGCAAACCGAAAAAATTGCTGACCGGGCCCGCTGCAAGAAACATCAACCCGCTGCAGAAAAAGCCTCTAATAACTGCCAAGGTATGAACTGCCGCAAGAAATTCTTCACTACCGCCATCTTCGTCCTGAAGGATTTGTTTTTCGCCAGCGATAGCTGTCGCCATTTGCACAAGTGACATCGAGGTAAGCAATGCTGTTACAACGCCGAAGTCCTCAAGCGAAATGCCGCGAGCGAGTATCAGGCTGCGAGCAAACGTAAAGACGGCGACGATAGCAACCCCAACAGAGAGCAGTGCGCCGTTATAAACAAACTTACTCGAGAAAAATCGTGCTGTCCTCGCCTTTGAAAAAAGATTAACGCTCACTTGAAGCATTTCATCGCGTTTTTCCCGAAGATGAGCTTACCCCTCTAATCACACTCATCATCTTCTTGAAACTGAATTCAAACGCTGGCTGAAGGAAACCAGCCCAGACAACCGCGGGATCATCGAGATGTAAATCCAGAGATCTGGATCTGCCAGCCAGTGACTTGAACCAGCCGTAAAGCGTTAGCTCATTGTCCAGCCAGGCCCTTGCTACGGCCTGCAGCTCAAAACGCCAAACGACGCTTTTTGCGCGGGAATACTTAACCTCATTGGCCTCTGGTAATGGCACATCCGTGCAATCACAGTACATCGTATGTTGCATTTCTATACCGCAAGATTCCGCAAGTGCAGCATGCAATGAAGGACGGCCGACATTAGCCTCTATGAAATAGTAATCATCAGTGCCTTCGCGCCGCTTGTACTCAATCTCACAAAATCCATGAAAGTCGGTAGAATCAAGCAACTTGCGAGAAATCTGATTAAGTTTCGGAACATCGACTTGCACCGAGGAGGCACCCACACCGGTTCTTCGTGGCCATTGACGCAACTTTTGACCCACAAGCTCTGCCAGACACTGGCGATCTCTACCGATATAGCTATGATAGAAAAACATGTTGCTATCGTCTCCCTCGATCCATTCCTGCACAATGATACTTGGCGCCAAACCGACACATTTTTGAAGCGCATTCTCAAGTTCAGCTCTTGTGTCAATCCTGAACGCTTTTTCGCGTATTGTTGTCCACCAAGCATCGGTTCTAACGGAGGGCTTCACGATGAGCGGCAAGGTGCACGCGTCAATCAGCGGCTGAATCTCTTCTACCGCGCTGACGGTCCAGGTCTGCGGGAGGCTGATACCCACTTTTTTTACAAGCTTGCTTACCTGCGCTTTATCCCCAAGCATTTCGAGCGTGTCTTCATTGGCAATCGCCATGCGATAAGTTTGCTCGAGTCTCACACGGTTTTTGCTAGCGATAAACGCCAAAGCATCGGTAGTCGGGCAAAATACAGCGCCGCCAGGCAATGAGTGCGATAGTTCATCCAGCGCCTGAAGCAGACCTTTGTCACCGCTGGGAACCGCGACGATGCGCTGCACGAATCGCGTTTTACACCGATAGTTCTTTACGTCGACGGCAAGCGCGATAACAGGTATCCCGTGCTTGCTTAATATACGACTTAATTCCAGTCCAACGTTGTTATCTAACCAAGCCACTACCGCCGGAATAACCTCTTTAGACGCACTTTTGTTGTAGAGGTCCTTCTCCATGGTTGAAGTACTTGTATTCATGCCACACTAATGCCCGCAATAACAACATGCTTAATAAAACAGCAATTCCTATGCCAAGTGCCTTAATAGCAATAACATCAGACAGTAATGTCATATCAATACCACTTGAATTTGCATAAATCACAACAAATGGGACGCGGTTCTTGACCTT
>ERZ1048872.244-NODE-244-length-65927-cov-7.421347_pt1 | contig 65927 bp, 59 predicted proteins | sample MGYA00383100_ERZ1048872 | MGnify/ENA primary metagenome ERZ1048872 (study PRJEB29581, sample SAMEA5548370) | metagenome | biome: marine; feature: coastal; material: water | depth 50 m | study: Short-term variability in the microbial, nano- and picoplankton...
GGTTTACAGTAGAATACAACGAACCACTGACAAATGACCGTAAAGAATTTAAAGCTCATTTTACCCTGAAACGATAAGAGGTAAATCGAAATAAAAAAAGCCTGAGCAAACGCTCAGGCTTTTTTTTGTGATAGTTTTTTGTTTTAAATATTAAATCCTAAGGTCAGGATAAAATCAGTAAACTTGGATTGGATTTGTGCTGTATCTGTTAATCCAACAGAGTATAATTGATATTTAATGTCACGTTCAGATTGGCTATATGCAAAATCTAAATTGAAATTACCGAAATTGTAACCTAGACCTAATGAATAACCATTAAGATCACCATAAAAAGTGTCATCCTTGTATGGACTTTCTTCAAAACGATAACCGCCTCTAAAACTCAATTGCTTATAACGATATTCACCACCTAGTCTATAAGATACAGAAGCATCTAATGCATTACTTATTTGGCTGTTTAAGCCAGAAAAAAAGGTATCTGAAGTAGGTCTAAATTTAGCGCTTCCGTAATCTTTTACCACATAATCAAAACTCAATATGCCTTTTTTGCCAAAAACATAGGCTAAACTTCCAGTAACTTTTCCTGGTGTTTGTAATTTATATTCCTCGTAAATATTAATAACATTAGGGCTAATAATTTGATTAATATTCGATCCACCTTCTATTCTAGTCGTCGCTAAATATTGAGACGTTTCATCAGAAATGCGATACCATGTAGGTGAATTATAAGTTAAGCCAACTCTAATTTCTTCAGTTACTTTTGCAATTCCACCTAATTGGAATGAAAAACCACTACCTGTAGTAAGTAAATTATTTTCAAAATCTACATCTGTAATTGTTGAGTTTGCATTTGAGTTGTTTTCACTAAAAATAGAAGTTTGCTCATAATTAATAAAATGCGAGTTTAGGTTCAGACCAAAATATACTTTGTCATCATAACTAGTTGCAAAATTAAAAGCTAATTTTCCATTATAACCTCTACTTGCAAATGCATAGCGTTGACGAAAATTTGTTCCATTTAAATCTATGTTCGATGTATACAGTGTATTTTCATCCAAATCTTCATCAGGATTAATAATATATCCCTCAAAGCCTAAGAACGCCTGTTGATTTCTATACCCATAAAACGAACCAATTTCATTATATGCTTCCGAGATTGATTCACCTGGTAATGCAGAAATTTCATCTAGTCTTAAACCTTGTGCATTCATGAAGAAATAATTACCTATCGTATTAGTTGGATTGACGCCACTTGCAACCCAATCATTATCATAATCCGAAGAACGGTCATAAGCCGCACTTATCGCAAATTTTTTCCAAGGAGAATTTACATTAATATTGTTAAATACAAATGTGGCTCCCATCTGATTCAAATTTACATTAGAATTTGTAGATGTATTTAAGTCGTTAAAATAGTTAGTGTCACTATCGGTATTAAATAAACCAAGAGACAATGAAGCATGACTATTATTGAAAATTGCAGAACTTGCTGGATTAATACTAACACTAGACATGTCACCGCCTAGTGCTCCGAATGCACCACTCATAGCTCTAAAACGAGCTGTGCCTTGTATTTCACCCATGGAATATCTAACCGCATCAGTAATGTCTTGTGCTAAAATATAAGATGTGCTCATTAAGCCTATGCTTAGCATAAGTAATTTTTTCATAACTATTTTTTTTTAAAATTTTGTAATTATAATAAATATTATCCTCTCCTTTGTCTACTGCTGCTGGATGAAGAGCTTCTGCCAGATGATTTACTGGAAGAGTTTTTAGAAGATCTTACACCACTAGAAGAAGATGATCTTGAACTTCCTGAAGATCTTACACTACTAGAAGAAGATGATCTTGAACTTCCTGAAGGTCTTACACTCCCAGAAGAAGATGATCCTGAACTTCCTGAAGACCTTACACTTCTTCTGATTGTTGAAGAAGCTCTCGTACTTCTTGAAGGACGTGTCACTCTAGTACTAGAACTAGATCTTGTTGAAGGTGAATTTCTTACAGTTCCTGCAGCTCTTGTTGAACGCGTATTCCTTAACGTATTATTTGAAGAAGCATTTGTAGACCTTACTCTTGTATTTCTTATAGGACTTGCAGCATTAGATAATCTACGAGTAGAATAATTTCCTCTTGAAATTGCAGCATTACTACTATTTCTTTGACTTATATTATTGTTATAACCCAATGATCCTCTGCGTCCACTATTGTATGCATATCTGTTATTATTTCTATAATAGCCGTTATGATAACCATAATTGTTATGATAGCCTCCATAGCCTCCATAGCCTCCATAGCCTCCGTAATATGCCCAACTCGGTCCCCAACCATATCCATAATAGCCTCTGTAAGCCCAAGGATTATTCAATCCCCAACCATAATTGTAGCCCCAGCCATAATAGCCATTAGGATTTCCCCAGCCATAACCCAATCCGCCAAAGCTGCTATATCCCCAACCAGAGTAGCCCCAATTATTATCAATAACATTTATTGTAACTGTACTATTATTTTGTCCCCAACCACCATATGCTGATCTTTGTTCGGTACTATCTTGTTCTGTATAGTTACCTTCATACGAATCTACATCAGTAAAGATTTCATTTTCTTCTTGTATCGCATCAACTTCTGCAGAATTTTCTGCAAAGTAGTTTTTGTAGTAATTTAAATCGTCGGTAGAAGTAGTTACAACTTCTTGTTCAACATCACCATCGTTTGTGTCTGTTGAATAGATGCCATCGTTGTCGTATCCTGCATATTGAAAAGAACCACATGAAGTTAACACAGTCGTAAGACCGAGAGCAATAAAAAATGATAATTTTTGTTTGGTTACGGTATTTAATTGCATATCTCTTATATTTTATTGTTGAACAATGCAAAAATAGTTAGTTTTGCTGAACTATTTTTTTAATTAACATAATCACAATATTTGTGCCAAAACACTGAAAATGAGTAAAAATCTTACGAGTAGAGCTGAAGATTATTCAAAATGGTATAATGAATTGGTTGTAAAGGCCGATTTAGCAGAAAATTCTGCTGTTAGAGGTTGTATGGTAATAAAACCATATGGCTATGCTATTTGGGAAAAAATGCAAGCAGAATTGGATAGAATGTTCAAAGAGACAGGACATCAAAATGCTTATTTCCCATTATTTGTTCCAAAAAGTTTATTTGAAGCAGAGGAGAAAAATGCTGAAGGATTCGCCAAAGAATGTGCTGTAGTTACGCATTACAGACTTCAGAATGATCCAGAAAATGAAGGGAAATTAAGAGTAGATCCTGAAGCTAAACTGGAAGAGGAGTTAGTTGTAAGACCAACTAGTGAGGCCATTATTTGGAATACATATAAAGGATGGATACAAAGTTATAGAGATTTACCAATTTTAATAAATCAATGGGCAAATGTTGTTCGTTGGGAAATGCGTACACGTTTGTTTTTAAGAACCGCTGAGTTTTTGTGGCAAGAAGGACATACTGCTCATGCAACAAAAGCTGAAGCGTTAATTGAAGCAGAACAAATGAATGATGTATATGCTGAGTTTGCCCAGAATTTTATGGCAATACCAGTAATAAAAGGGTTAAAAACAGAAAGTGAGCGTTTTGCTGGTGCATTAGAAACTTATTGTATTGAAGCACTGATGCAAGATGGAAAAGCCTTACAAGCTGGAACATCTCACTTTTTGGGTCAAAATTTTGCAAAAGCGTTTGATGTTAAGTTTACTAATAACGAAGGTAAATTAGACTATGTTTGGGCAACTTCCTGGGGAGTTTCAACACGTTTAATGGGTGCTTTAATTATGACTCATAGTGATGATAAAGGTTTAGTATTACCTCCAAATTTAGCGCCATTTCAAGTTGTAATTGTTCCCATATATAGGAATGATGAACAGTTTGAAATAATTTCAGAAAAAGCTAACGCTATAATTAAGGATTTAAAAGCAAAAGGAATCAGTTGTAAATTTGATAATCGTACTACGCACCGACCTGGTGCTAAGTTTGCTCAGCATGAGTTGCAAGGTGTACCTCTAAGAGTTGCAATTGGACCAAAGGATTTAGAGAATAAAACTGTAGAATTAGCTAGAAGAGATACCTTAACCAAATCTATTGTAGAAATGGCAGAATTGTCTGGTACTATAGAAGAATTACTAGTTCAAATTCAAGATGATTTATTTACTAAAGCACTAAATTACAGAGATACACATGTAACTGAGGTAGAAAATTTTGATGAGTTTAAAACTTTATTAGAAACAAAAACGGGGTTTATTTCAGCCCATTGGGATGGTACTGCTGAAACTGAACAAAAAATTAAAGAATTAACGAAGGCTACTATTCGTTGTATTCCATTAAATAATAAGTTAGAAGAAGGTAAATGTATATATAGTGGGCGACCATCGACTCAACGTGTGTTATTTGCTAAGGCATATTAAATATTTTTCAAAAAAAATATGCTAGTAGTTGCAACATTTAAAAATAGTTGTATTTTTGCATCCGCAATGGAAACATTGTAGGTTCATTTAAATAGTAAAATAACCAAATGGCCCGTTCGTCTATCGGCTAGGACGCCAGGTTTTCATCCTGGTAAGAGGGGTTCGATTCCCCTACGGGCTACAATTTTTAATAAAAGAAATAAAATGGCAAATCATAAGTCAGCTTTAAAAAGAATAAGAAGTAACGAAAAAAGACGTGTTCTTAACAGATATCAGCATAAATCTACGCGTAATGCGATAAAGAAATTACGTGAGATAACTGATGCTAAAGAAGCGCAAAAAGTGTTACCTTCAGTTTTAAGTATGATTGATAAGTTAGCTAAGAAGAATGTTATTCATTCTAACAAAGCGGGTAACTTAAAATCTCAATTAACTAAGCACGTGGCGGCAATATAATTGTAGACTCTTACTAAGATATTAAAGTCTTTCCGTGTGGAAAGACTTTTTTTGTTTCCAGAAGTTATTTATTACAATAGTCTGTTTCTTATTTTAAAACAAACCTGAGATTTCACTACTATCACTTATATCAATGCCTTCTGATGCAGGATGAGCAGGTAAACCAGGCATACGCATAATTTCTCCTGTGATAGGAATTAAAAAACCTGCTCCAGATGCAATTTCAATTTCTCTAACTGTAATGATAAAGTCTTTTGGACGTCCCAGAAGTTTAGGGTTGTCTGATAAAGATTTTTGAGTTTTAGCTACACAAATTGGTAAATTATCTAAACCGAGTTCTTTGATGCGTTTAAGTTGACGCTTAGCACTAGAATTATAATCAACATGCTCTGCCCCATATATTTTTTTTGCTATAGTTTCAATTTTAGATTCAATCGTAGAATCCCAATTGTATAATGGAATAAATTTTGTTTTGCATGCCTTTGAAACTTCAATAACATGTTGAGCTAGTTTAATTGCGCCTTCACCACCTTTAGCCCAAACATCTGCTACAGCCACGCGAATATTTTTAATTTTTGCTAAATCCTTTATCAATTGAATTTCTTCCTTACTATCGGATTTGAATTTATTAATGGCGATAATTGGAGTTACGCCAAACTGTTTAATGTTCTCTAAATGTTTTTCGAGGTTAGGTAATCCTTGTCGTAATGCATCTACATCAGGAACATCCAAAGCTTTTAAACTTGCACCACCATGGTATTTTAAAGCCCTTATTGTTGTAGTGAGTACAACGGCCTTTGGGGAAATATTAGCACTTTGACATTTGATATCAAAGAATTTTTCAGCCCCCAAATCAAAACCAAAGCCAGCTTCCGTAACTGTATAATCAGAATGAGTCATACCCATTAAAGTTGCAATAACAGAATTAGTGCCTTGGGCAATATTAGCAAATGGTCCTCCATGAATAATGGCAGGATTTCCTTCCATAGTTTGAACCAAATTTGGTTTTATAGCATGTTTTAGTAATGCTGCCATTGCGCCAGCAACATTAAGGTCTTTAGCGTAAATTGGTTTTTTTGAAAAGGTATAGCCAATAAAGATATTACCAAGACGTTTTTTTAAATCGCTTAAATCCTTGGCTATACAAAGAATTGCCATAATTTCTGAGGCAGCAGTAATATCGAATCCTGTCTCCCTTGGTATACCAGAAGTCGTTCCACCTAAACCAACAATAATTCGTCTTAAAGCTCTGTCATTCATATCAACAACACGTTTCCATGTTATCGTTCTAGGGTCTAAACCTAAAGAATTGGTTTTGCTTTGAATATTATTGTCAATTATAGCAGCTAATAAATTATGTGCCTTTTCAATACCCGAAAAATCTCCTGTAAAATGTAGATTAATATCTTCTAGTGGTAATACTTGAGCGTAACCTCCACCAGTTGCACCTCCCTTAATTCCAAAAACTGGACCTAAAGATGGTTCTCGTAGGACAACAGTAGTTTTTTTATTTAGCCTATTCAGTGCTTCAGATAACCCAATTGAGATAGTGGTTTTTCCTTCTCCTGCGGGTGTAGGTGAAATTGCTGAGACCAAAATAAGATTACTCTGTTTTGCCTTAGTTCTATTAATACACGAAAGGGGTAATTTAGCCTTATCCTTACCATACATTTCGATAAGTTCAGGTTTAATTCCTAGTTTCTTTGCTATTTCTGTAATTGGCTTAAGTTTTACCTTTTTGGCTATTTGAAGGTCCGTCATAACTGGATTTGATAAATTAATGTTCAGCAAAAATATATTAATAATAATAGTTAAATGGTGATTTTTGTCATATCTAAAATTGTATTAACATTCTTTTACCTGATAGTTCTGTAAAGATTGTAACTTTGCAGTAAATTTTTTAAAATGCACAAGGCAGGTTTTGTAAATATTATTGGCAACCCAAATGTAGGTAAGTCTACACTTATGAATGCTTTTATAGGTGAAAAACTATCTATTATAACGTCTAAAGCTCAAACTACAAGACATAGGATTTTGGGTATCGTTAATGGTGATAATTTTCAAGTTATTTTAAGTGATACTCCCGGGATTATTAAGCCGGCATATGAGTTACAAGAATCTATGATGGATTTTGTAAAATCCGCATTTGAAGATGCAGATGTATTAATCTATATGGTTGAAATAGGTGAAAAGGAACTAAAAGACGAAGCCTTCTTTCATAAAATAACTAATTCTAAAATCCCTGTTTTATTGTTGCTCAATAAGATCGATAATTCTAATCAAGAACAGTTAGAAGAACAGGCAGAACTTTGGCAAAAAAAGGTGCCTAATGCTGAGTTTTTTCCAATTTCTGCATTACAAGGATTTAACGTTCAGAATGTGTTTGATAGGATTATTGAATTATTACCTGAATCTCCTGCATTTTATCCAAAAGATCAATTAACAGATAAACCAGAACGGTTTTTTGTGAATGAAGCGATACGAGAAAAAATCTTAATGCATTACAAGAAGGAAATTCCGTATGCGGTAGAGGTTAATACTGAAGAATTTTTTGAAGAAGACAAGATAATTAGAATGCGTTCTGTAATAATGGTAGAACGCGAAACACAAAAAGGAATCATTATAGGGCATAAAGGTTCAGCTTTGAAACGTGTTGGAGTAGAGGCGAGAAAAGATTTGGAAAAATTCTTTGGAAAGCAAGTCCACTTAGAACTATATGTAAAGGTAAATAAAAACTGGAGAAGTAATCAAAGTCAGTTACGACGTTTTGGCTATAATCAGCGATAATTTCTGAGCGTATCTCTCATAAAACCATGTAATTTAAACATTTCTGGCATCCCTTTTTTACGACCTATTCTACCAGAAAAATAAAGTATAAACCATACAGCTATCATTAAAATAGTAAGGAATAGCTGTACCGCGTAAGAGTTACCTAAAGCAGCATTTGTGTATGCCCAAATACCAAATCCAATAAAAAGACCTGCCACAATAAAATGCAAAAACATAAACATGGTCCAGACAGTTGGGTTAGGCCCAAAAAGACCGTGAACTGTTGAGTTATTTTTATCTATTCCGTTTATTTCCAAATGCAATTGTGGTGACCAAAAATGTTGATCTTGTTTTGGGAATTTAATAAAAACGTGATCATCAACTCTCGTAACAATAAAATCAGATTGTTTCTCTTTAGTAGCTTCAAACCCCAATAATAATTTCTCATTATCCGATTTTACGTTAAATTTAAAACGTGGCCTTAATACTATTTCATTAGAGAGTTCCATACATGAAAATAATTGTAAACTTCCTATCTTAGTATAAGAAACTCACAACGTCGATTAATTGAAAATTCAGTTTCTGTACAATGATCACCACATGGAACAAGTGGTTTCGTTTCTCCGTAACCTTTTGAGGATAAACGATCTCTAGATATACCGTTTTTAACCAAATATTCTAAAGTGGCTCTTGCTCTTTTTTCTGATAGGGCCATATTATACTCAAATCCAGCTCTAGAATCTGTATGTGCGCCAAGTTGAATTTCCATTCGAGGGTACTTTTTTAGTAAATCTACTAATACACCTAATGTTTTTGCAGCTTGCTCCTTAATATCCCATTTTGCAAAATCAAAATAGATATTTTCTAATTCGATATAGGTGTTTCCTTGATCATCGTCTGTAACTATTTCTTCAGCATCTTTATAAGATTCTATTTCTAACTCTATATTAAATTCTATATTTCCGCTATCATTAGTATTAAAAAACTCTATTTCTGGTATGTACTTAGGTTGAAAGCCTTCAACTGAATAACTTCTATTAGGTTTGGTTATTAATCGGTACTTAGCATCTTCGCCAACAACAATTTCTGAAACTATATTACCATCTTCATCAAACAAGGTTACAGTTGTATTTGGTAATAAATCACCAGTGACTTTATCTGTAACAATACCTTCAATGTAATATTCTCTATCATTTGGTGTACGTTCAAAAGAATAAATATTATCGATACCTCCACGGTTTGAAGAGATATAACCTGTATTTAAAGAATCCACAACCACAAAAGCGAAATCATCTTTTTCAGTATTTATAGATTCTCCTAAATTAAGAGCATCTAAAAACTTACCATCTTTTACACTGCTTAAAAAAGAATCTAAACCACCAAATCCAGCTTTACCATTTGAAGAAAAATAAAGTGTACTGTCATTAGCTATAAAAGGAAATTGTTCTCTACGCTCAGAATTAATAGCTGTGCCTAAATTCACAGGTGTACCAAATGAACTATCGTCTAATATATCGACATAAAATATATCAAACGACCCTAGACTATTTGGCATGTCACTTGAGAAAAATAATTTAGTATCATCATTATTTAATGCAGGATGCATTGTAGAATATAATTCATTTGAAAATGATACGGGTTCTACGTTTGTCCATTCATTATCTACTAATTCTGCTTTAAAAATACTTACAACAGCAATTTTTGTAGAATCTAAGTCAACACGTCTTTTTAAGTTTCTCGAAAAATACATTGTTTTACCATCTTTGGTAAATGCAGCATTACTTTCATGTTGGTTTTTAGTGTTTATAGCCTTATTAAGAGGTTTAATGCTATCAATATAAATAGAATCTCCTTTTGATATTTGCGCTTCATATAAATCTAGATAAGGTTTTCCATTCCAATTGTAATTTGGATTTTTTAAATTTTGAGTTGATCCAAAAACAATTTTTTCACCATAAATGCTTACACCAAAGTTAGAACCACCAATAGCGTCTGTAATACTTTTTAGCTCGTATTTGTAAGGAATGATTCGTTTTAATTTTGACTTAAACTCGTCTGTATTAAAAGGCTTGTTTAAATATAGCGTAGAAATTTCGTCGGCTTCATAGTAATTTTTTGTACCCTTTAGTACATCTATAAATTTCTCATAAAAAGATTCAGATAATTCCGACTCTTCTTTCTTTTCATAAATTTGAGAGTATGCTTTATATGCCTTTTCAAATTCAGAATTATAATAATAGCAATCACCTAGTTTCTCTAAAATAGAAATAGTTTTTGGGAGCTGTTCATAAATTTCGGCTGCACTTATAAATGCCTTATTTTGAAAAAGTATATCAGCCTTTCTTTGAGATTGAGAAAAACCCACTGTTCCCGCTGTTAAAAGAGCTATTAATATGTATAGTTTAAACGTTTTCATCTGTTTTTAATTAGAAAAATCTTGGTGATTTATCAAAGCCGCTACCAAGCTTGCCAATGTTAAATAATAAAAATATTTCGTGCGTTCCATTATTAAATCGCCCTAAGTTAGAAAGTGTATGATCATAGGCATAGCCTACCCTCATAACAGAAGACAAAGAAAAATTAACCATTCCACTAAAAGAATCATCAAAGCGGTATGCTGCACCAAACTCAACCATATTATTTATTAAAACATTTGCGGTTAAATCAATCGAAACTCGCGCTCCTTGCACATGTTTTGTCAAAAAAGCATATTTAAACTTATAATTATCTCCAAAGTTCAAAACGTAACCTCCACTAAGAAATACATGGATATTTTCTGAACCCTGAGTTACAATTCCACTGTCTTCACTTAGGTGTTTAGTTTCTAATAAATTGGGTGCAGATAATCCTAAGTAATAATTTTCAGAAAAAAAGAATAAACCAGCTCCAATATTGGGAAAGGTTTTATTTATATTTTCGGCGAAAGCAGGATCTGGTAATGGATCAGAATAAACAAATCCGTCAAAATTAGTACTAAAAAAAGTAGCACCAGCTTTAACACCAAAGGACAATTTTGACGTATTGCCAACAGGAAGTACATAAGCAATATCGGCATAAGCTCCAGTTTGTTTTACCACATCACCAATTTTGTCATGAACAACGGACATTCCACCTTCTACACGATCTGTAATAACGGAATGTGCAAAGTATGTTCCAGTTGTAGGTGCTCCAATTGATCTAGCCCATTGCGTACGATAAAGCAAACCAATGTTAATAGTCGAGTTGTCATCAGTAGCATAGGCAGGATTCAAAACACTCATGTTATACATGTACTGGGTATATTGTGGGTCTTGTTGCGCATGCGTATTTAATCCTATAAAAACAATTAAAAATACTACACTACATTTTGTTAATTTACTTATCATTTTACTAAATCGTAATTATCTACTTAGGTAAACTCTGCCTTGCATTGGTTCGCGCTCACCATCATTAAATTCTAGAATATAAAAATACACTCCAACTGGTAAAAGGGTATTATTATTTTTCCATGTACCATCCCATTTTGGGGAATCTTTACCTCCTTCATAGAGTATGCTTCCATATCTGTTATAAATACTAAGTTTGAAATTAGGATAAAGATCATTTATAAATAAAATATCAAATACATCATTGATACCATCACCATTTGGTGAAAAACCATCGGGAATAAGTAGATCACCAATACACGAAATTAAATTTACAGTAACTTCTAGTCTTATTCTACTTAAACATCCATTTTCAGTTTGAATACCTGCATAATAAATTTGTCCGTCTTCAAGCAACTCTGAATTTGAATAAGCAGTATCACCAACAGCATCATGGTACCAGATAATAGTTTCAGGGTCAATTATATTACTTGTTAAATCAGCAACTGTTGGATTATCTTCTGTACAAAGTTCATTCCCATTAATGACTAATTGAGGTACTGGTGCATCAATTACAAATACTTTTATGGGTTCTATTAACTCAGTATCAGCACTACAGTTTTGTCCGAGAAAGAAAAGTTGATAAAGTGTTATGATTGTAGCGCCTGGATTTTGCAAAAAGTTTTCTGGTATAGTAAAAGTAGCATTCCCTCCAGATATTGTTATAGCAACAGTATTGATTAATATGTTGGATTCAGTAAGTTGATAAACAATTGTGTAATCACCATCAACCAATTGGTTGGCTCCGGTAATACTTACAATTGCATCACTTCCTAAACATATACTTTCATCTATAGACATGATTAGACCAGTAACATCTGGTACGTCGTTTAATACAACAGTTACACTTGCACTTTCTGTTAAACCACATTCAACAGAGTTTACCGAGTATGTATATATGCCTGGTGTATCAATAGTAGAATCGAAAACGCCTGTTCCACTATTAAGAGCAGGAGACCATGCACCACCAGTATCAGGTGTACCACCAAGACTATCAAATAAATCTTCTGCGCTGGCTTCATTAACACATAGATTAAGAGTAGCGTCACTACCAGCATTTGGCAATGGTAAAATTGTTACGACCACACTTGCCGTTGCATCTGGGCACGCTGAAGAAGGATTAGAAACTGTATAAATATATGTGCCAGCGATGTCTATTGTTGGGTCAAAAACACCTGTTCCACTTGTTAATACTGGTGCCCAAGTCCCACCTGTGTCAGGTGTTCCAGTTAAACTATCGAATAAATCAACAGATGTACTGTTATTACAAAATTCTATTGCACCATCGCTGCCAGCATCATTTAATTCTGAAATTGAAACTGTAACCGTTGCAGAACTATCTCCACAAGTTACATTTGTTATTGTATAAGTATAAATACCCTCAGTATCGATTGTTGGGTCAAACACCCCAGTCCCACTCGTGAGTGTAGGTGACCAGGTTCCACCTGTATCTGGTGTCCCAGATAAACTATCAAACAAATCAATTATATCGGTATTATCAGAACAAATATCAATTGAATCATCATTTCCCGCATCTGGGGAGATAGTTAACGTTGCTGTTACGACAGCTGATGCTGCAGGACATAACGACCCTTCTGAAAAAATAGTATAGGTGTAAACACCACCAGAATCTATACTTGGGTTAAATAAACCAGTTCCACTATTTAGTGAAGGTGACCAAAAACCTCCAGGTTGTGGTGTACCTTCAAGGCTATCAAATAAATCAATAATAGAATCATTAGAACAAAGTTCTATAGTGCCATTAGTTCCTGCATCGTTTTGAGCTGTGTAAGAAACAGTCACAGTTGTTGAGCTATTGCCACATATTGAGTTAATAGTGTATGTATATGTTCCTTCAGGATCTGTATCTGGGTTTAAAACACTAGTACCACTTGCAAGAGCTGGTGACCAAATTCCTCCAGTATCTGGATTTCCAGCTAAACTGTCAAATAAATCGACTGAATTTGAAGCATTACATAGGTTTAAAGTGCCATCACTTCCTGTGTTAGGTACTTGTAAAAGTGTAACAGTTACACTTGCAGATGCTGCAGGACATAAAGAAGCCTCAGATGATATTGTATAAGTATAAATACCACCAGAATCTAGACTTGGATCAAATATGCCTGTTCCACTGCTAAGCACTGGTGACCAGAAACCTCCAGTTTGAGGTGTGCCAGCCAAACTATTAAATAAATCAATAGAATCATTATTTGTGCAAAGTTCAATTGAACCATCACTTCCAGCGTCGTTCAATGTAATAAACGAAACAGTAACTGTTGAAGATGAATTGCCACAAATGGAGTTTATGGTATAAGTATAAATACCTTCAGTATCAGTATTAGGGTCAAAAACACCTGTTCCACTTGTTAATACTGGTGCCCAAGTTCCACCTGTATCAGGTGTTCCAGTTAAACTATCAAATAAATCTACAGAATTAGTAGCTTCACATAAATTGAGTGTTCCATCATTTCCTGTGTCTGGTGCTAATAGAAGCGTTACAGTAACACTTGCTGAAGCGCTAGGGCACAGCGATGCACTATTAGAAATTGTATAGCTATAGGTTCCTTCAGAATCTATATTCGGATCAAATACTCCGGTACCACTATTTAGTACGGGTGACCATATGCCACCAGTTTGAGGTGTTCCACCTAAACTATTAAATAAATCGACAGCAGTATCATTATTACAGATGTCTAAAGCACCATTACTTCCTGCATCGTTTAAATTTGTAAAAGAGACTGTAACTGTTGCAGTACTTGTTCCACATGTAGAGTTCACTATATAAGTGTATATGCCTTCAACATCTATACTCGTATCAAATATTCCGGTACCACTTGATAACGCTGGCGACCACGTTCCACCAGAATCTGGTGTTCCGGTTAAACTATCAAATAAGTCGACTGAATTACTTGCATTACATAAATTAAGTGTTCCGTCACCACCAGCATTTGGTTCTTGTAAAAGTGTAACTATTATAATTGCAGATGTGTCTGGACAAAGTGTTGCACTGTTTGAAACAGTATATGTGTATGTGCCCCCAAAATCAATGTTAGGATCGAAAATACCAGTTCCACTGTTTAATGCTGGTGTCCATATACCACCTGTATCTGGTAGTCCACCTAAACTATTAAATAAATCTATTGATGCATCATTAGTACATAATTCTATGCTGCTATCGATTCCTGCATCATTAGATTCATCTATAGATACATCCACAGTTGTTGAGACATTACCGCAAATTGAATTTATAGTGTATGTATAAAGACCTTCTAAATCTGTGTTTGGATCAAATATTCCTGTTCCACTAGTAAGTGTAGGTGACCATGTTCCACCTGGTTGAGGTGTGCCATTTAGACTATTAAATAAATCTACAGAATTTGAAGTATTACAAATCTGTAGTGTGCCATTAATACCAGCGTCTGGCGCTATATCTAGAGTTACAACAACAGTTGCTGAGTCGTCATCACAAAGACCTCCTGCAGAAGTCGTATATGTATAAGTGTCACCAGAATCTATATTTGGATCGAAAATACTTGTACCGCTATTTAAGGCTGGTGACCATGTTCCACCTAATTCAGGTGTGCCCTCTAGACTATCAAATAAATCCACGGCTGCATCATCGGTACATATAGATAATGTACCATTTTGTCCGGCTTCAACAAAAGGTGTAACCGTAAGTGTAACTGTGGCTGTAGCGTTCGGACAAGGAGAAGTGCCTGTGACATTATAAGTGTAAGTGCCATCAGCGTCAAGCGTTGGGTCGAAAACTCCAGTTCCACTATTTAACGGCGGAGTCCATATTCCACCAGTGTCTGGTGTTCCGTTAAGAGTATCAAATAAGTTTAACGTACCATTGTTACTGCAAATATTAACAGCGTTATCGACACCAGCATTTGGTTCTGTTATGATAGACACATCGACTGATGCTGATACATTTGAGCATGGTGATATGCCATTTATTGTATACGTATATATCCCTTGTGCATCAATTGCTGGGTCAAAAAATCCAGTTCCACTTGTCAGTGAAGGTGACCATAGACCACCTGTTTCAGGAGAACCTCCAAGTGAGTTAAATAAATCTACTACGACAGTATCATTACTACAAATATCTAATGTGGAACTAGTTCCGGCATTTGGTGATGTATTCACAGTTACAGTTACTGACGCAGAGGTGTCTGGGCAAGGATCATTACCTGTAAAAGAATATGTGTAAATACCTTGAGCATCAATTAAAGGGTCAAATATACTTGTGCCACTATTTAGTATAGGTGACCAAACACCACCAGTATCCGGTGTTCCCTCTAAACTATTAAATAAATTAATAGTGCCATTATTATCGCAAATTTCAATTGTACCATCCGCACCAGCATCTGTAAAAGTTATTAAAGAAACAGTAACAGTGGCAGAAGCGTCAACACACGGCGCAGTTCCACTTACAGTATATGTGTAATTACCTGCAATGTCTACGTTTGGGTTAAAAATGCCAGTGCCGCTGGATAGAGTAGGTGACCAGGTACCTCCAGATTCGGGACTGCCACTAAGTGCTGTAAATAAATCAATAGGATCGTTAGGAGTACATAAATCTAGAATACTATCTATGCCAGCATCTGGTTCTGGTATTAAGGTGACTGTTACAGTTGAAGAGTCATCAGGACACGAATTAGTTGAAATTACCGTATAGGTATAAACTCCTTCTGCATCTAGATTGGGGTCATATATTCCTGTTCCGCTATTAAGCGCAGGCGACCATATTCCTCCTGTGTCAGGTGAGCCACCAAGTAAAGTAAATAAGTCAACAGACGGGTTTGCATCGCTTTCACATAGATTTAAAGTGCCATTACTTCCAGGGTCTGGTCCAATACTTAGAATAACCGTAACAGCTAATCTGCCGGAACTTTCACAAGGCGGATCTAACGTGGTACCATAATATATTTGGCCATCAATTAATGGAGTAGTATCGGGCAATGGCAGTGCTGAAAACAAAGAAATGTACCAATTGTTAGAGCCACTAGCAACTAAATCTGCAATTGTAGGTATGGACTCTGGTGAAGCACAAAATTCTTGAAACATATCACCGGAAGGAATTGGTGTGAAACCAACATTAACAAAAACTGAAAGTCTAGATGTTCTGCATCCAGTATCTGGATTGGCTTGATCCGCATAATATATTGTGTCATCAATTAACACCGTATTACTATTTAAAGGGGTTCCGCCTGATGAAGATAAATACCATTGCACATCATTACCAATAGCAACTAAATCTGCAACACTTGCGAGTGAAGGATTATCTAAACATACACCTTGAAAATTATTTCCTACAGGTGGTCCGTAAATTGTAATATCTACACGAGGTCTTGTACCACATGCACCAGTATTGTCATCAGCATAATAGTCCTCGCCACTAATTAGACTGGCTGTATTTGATAAAGGTGTGGATGATGTTGCGGTTGCATACCAAACTACGCCTCCTCCATTGTCTGTGGCTTGTAAATCACCAACAAGAACAGATTCTACATCACACAATGATTGTGTGTTATTTGTAACTGTCGGACATTGTGAATTTACAGAAGTAAATCCAAAGGTAAATGATAAAAGAAAAAATGCTATACGTATAGGATTACTATTAAAACTGTACTGCTTGGCTTTCATTAAAAAAACTTAAAATAATTAATTTCGTTGAAATTGATGCCATGGATTGATACAGCAAGTTCAATGTAATATTGTTTCTTGCTAAATTGTAAGATAAAGGGCACAACAAATATATGTAATTACCTTTTCTTAGCAAAAATAAAAATTAATAGATATCCAGGACTTTTCTAATTGGCTGGTCTTCTGTATTATTCAAGTTCCACTATTCCTTCATTAGAATTATATTGCATTAAGTAAATGCCTGTATTTGAATAATTTGAGTCATTAGTTTTTTTGTAATTAAATTTCAAATGCTGATGCTCAGATGATATATTATTTATGCTGTTTTCAAAAGTTGACTTTTGAGATAGTCTCAATAAAATATCTAGAGTAACATCGAAACCTAAAATAGCATGTCTGGAAGGCTTAGTGTTGAATAATTTTTTATAGCTGTTTTCAAAATTAGTAGAGCCAAAATTGTTTTGATTTAATATCGCTGGAAATATAAGTTTTAAGACACGAAACCTCATATCCGAAACTTCACTTTGCTCAGGTATTAAAGATGAATCAATTATTACTAGCTGAATGTTGTAATCGGACATTTTACTCATTAAGGCAGTTGTAGAATTAAGGAAAACTATAGTTTTTTTACTATCTAATATCACATAATTAAGCAAGTCTTTACTTAAGGAATTTTCTAAAGCGTTGTTATTAAAAAAGCCCGCATTATCTACTTTTAAGAATTTGGCTTCAGGGATTGTGTTTAATATTAAATCTTTATTTCTAGCTTGGTCTAAATCACTGACAACTACAACATGTGCGTTTTTATCTGCTAAATAATTTAAGGTTTTTCTTTTTTGAAAATTTTCAGACGGAATAGCTCGATAAACGATACTGTTCTCAATTTGATTAAGGCTGGATTCAATATCAATTACAGATATAGTTTTGTTAGCCTCTATTTTTGGGTATTGTACGTCATTTTTATTAAAAGGTACAAGTAATGCATTCTTTTCAAAAGAACTTTCAATTTTTAATTTCGATTTTACATCATTTTCTTTGATTAACGTAATATCAAAGTTTAAGTTTAAAGCTAATGCGGAATCAATAGCTATTTGTGCACCTTGGAAAAACTCTACATATTTTTCATAATCTTTATTGTTGTTCAGAATTTTTTGTCTAAGCTCAAGCGAGCTTAGCTCGTCTCCATTAAATGGTGTGTAGAAATAAAGGCCATTTGTAATTGAAGTATCTAAATTTGAATATAATTCTTCGTTTTTATTTGCTTTGGTAATAGATTCTGCAGTAGAGTCTTCAGGAGATGTTTCTGTTACGTTAGAGCCTCCAGGCATTTTTATGATATCACCTGCGTTTACAGCAGTCAATAGTTTAGGGTTTAAGCTTATAAATTCTTCAATGGTCATACCAGCTTTTCTAGATAGACCAAAAAGTGTTTCATTTGGCTGTATTATATAGTCAATATAAGTCTTGTCAGTTGTGCTAGTATCCGTAATTGTCTCGTCTGTGGCATCTTCATTTTCTTGTGAGTTAATATGATCATCGTCTGTGTCTACTGAAGCTAGCGTACTTTCAGAACTGTCAACATTAAGCTTTTGACCGGTCATTAACATATTAACAATGTGTGGATTCTTTTTTTCTAGTTCTTTAATAGTCGTGTTGAAACGTCTAGATAACTCAAATTTTGTATCTCCTCGTTTAACTATATACTGCCCAGAAATCGGGATTTCTGCATTTTTATCTGGTATAGTTAGTATTTGTCCTATTTGTAAAAATTCAGATAATTGATTAGCATTGGTAGCAGTTAAGAGGTTTACACTAATTTCATAATTTCTTGCAATTCCCCATAGTGTTTCGCCTTTTAAAACTCTGTGTTCGCCTACGTTTAATTGGCTTTCTAATTCCTTTATTGTTTTGTCTAAGTTTATTCTATGACCTACTTGTAGCATTCTAACTATATGAGGGTTTTGCTGCTCTAGCTGGGCGATACTAACATCAAACCGTCTAGAAAGACCTGATTTAGTATCTCCACGTAGTACTTCATAATTACTTATTTTAGTATCAGTAATTGCTGAAGAAGTATCTGATTTTGGAACTCGTAATATGCTACCTGCATAGATAACGTTTCTTGAGCCCGGATTTAGCTCAAAAATGGCATTCATTGACACTCCGTATTTTTTTGAGATTACATAAACACTTTCACCTTTTTGAATGGAATGCTCTATTATACTATCTTGAGCTATTGTATGATTTGAGCTTAAAACAAAAAATATTATAAGCGTAAAAATTCTCCCCATTCTTAATTGTATTTTAATAATCTGTCTTTAAATTCGTTATAATTTAATCCTGAAAATCATGCGGAATTTACGCTTAAAAGCATTGCTGTATATGCGCTTTAAAATTACTAAAAAATAAGACTGTTGTTTTTAATTTTATACTTCTTATCAACAGGATATTAACAAAATAAATATCTGTTTTTTACATGGGATATTTAGTATTAACATTCATTTATTGGGGTAAATTTAAAAATCAGCAATTGTTAACTATAACTTGTGACTATATATTATATTTGTAGCCTTAATTTAGAACAATGAGCAATATTGTAGCTGTAGTCGGTCGTCCAAATGTTGGGAAATCCACGTTTTTTAATCGTTTAATTAAAAGACGAGAGGCTATTGTTGATGCCGTAAGTGGTGTAACAAGAGATCGTCATTATGGCAAAACCGACTGGAATGGTAAGGAATTCTCGCTTATTGATACAGGTGGATACGTAGTAGGGAGTGATGATGTTTTTGAAGCAGAAATTGATAAGCAAGTAGAGCTTGCAATTGAAGAAGCCGATGCTATAATTTTTATGGTAGACGTTGAAACTGGCATAACAGGGATGGATGAAGATGTTGCTAATTTGCTTAGAAAGGTAAAAAAGCCTGTGTTTCTTGTCGTTAATAAAGTAGATAATAATAAACGTGCAGAGGATGCAGTTGAGTTTTATTCATTAGGACTTGGGGATTATTATACTATTGCTAGCATTAATGGAAGCGGTACTGGTGATTTATTAGATGCAGTTGTTGAGGCTTTGCCAGAAAAAGAAGATGTTGAAGAAGAAGAGTTACCACGATTTGCCGTTGTAGGAAGACCAAATGCAGGTAAATCATCGTTTATAAATGCCTTAATAGGTGAAGAAAGATATATTGTCACAGACATCGCTGGTACAACAAGAGATTCTATTGATACAAAATACAATCGTTTTGGATTTGAATTTAATTTAGTTGATACGGCTGGTATTAGGCGTAAATCTAAAGTAAAAGAAGACTTAGAGTTTTATTCTGTAATGCGAAGTGTAAGAGCTATTGAACATTGCGATGTATGTCTTGTAGTTTTAGATGCAACTCGTGGATTTGATGGGCAGGTTCAGAATATTTTTTGGTTAGCAGAGCGTAATCGAAAAGGCATAGTAATTCTTGTAAACAAATGGGATTTGGTGGAAAAAGACACAAAAACTGCCAAACAATTTGAAAAACATATACGAGAACAAATCGCTCCTTTTACTGATGTGCCAATTGTATTTATTTCGGTATTAAACAAACAGCGTATTTTTAAAGCAATTGAAACCGCTGTTGAGGTATACAAAAACAGAGCTAAGCGTATTAAAACCAGCGTACTTAATGATACTTTACTTCCAATAATTGACCATCATCCTCCACCAGCATACAAAGGTAAGTTTGTAAAAATAAAGTACATTATGCAATTGCCTACACCACAGCCACAGTTTGCATTTTTTTGTAATTTGCCGCAATATGTAAAAGAGCCATATAAGCGTTTTTTAGAGAATCAATTAAGAGATCATTTCGACTTTACAGGAGTGCCAGTGAGTGTATATATGCGAAAAAAGTAGTGTTTCACGATTTGCTCAGCCAAAGCATTAATCCCATAATTGAAAAAGCAATATGAAACTTTAATTGCTCCTTTGTAGTAGTTTATGTTTTTAAATTGAAGAATAATTACGTTGCATTTGTCGCATGAATTTTTTAGTGCTTAAATCTGATATGTCAGGAACCTTTGCATTTTTCTAATCTATTCAGGGATTGTTGCTAATAAGCCATTCATTGTCCTTATCTTTTGTCTCAATGCCTCAATTTGAAACATAAGTACCACAAGTTAAAAGCATCTCTTCATGTTTTTTTTGCAAACAAGTACAGTACTACCATCCGCCAGAAGCTCCTCCGCCTCCAAAGCTTCCGCCACCGAAACCTCCTCCAAATCCACCACCAGAAGAACTGCCGCTGCCAAAACCACCTGAAGAGGAACCTCTGGAGTAGCTTCCTCGACCCATATTACTCAAAATTATAGCTTCTAAAAGACTTCTGTTTTTATTTCTATTGCCGCGATTGCCTCCATTTCTACCACCACGACTTTTAGAAATAATAATTACAAAAATGATAAAAATGATAATTAGAAAAATAAAAATTTCATAAGGAAAACGCACCTCGTTTTGTCTTGTGGCTTGATATTCACCAGACATGACTTCAAAAATAGCATCACAACCTCGATTTAATCCTCCGTAATAATCATTGCGTTTAAAATAAGGAATAATATCGCTCTCTATGATTCGTTTACTTAATGCATCTGTAAGTAAATGTTCAGTGCCTTTACCAGTGTTAATGCCTATTTTTCGATCGTCTTTAGCAAGAAGAATAAATATGCCATTATCTTTATCGGCCTGTCCAATTCCCCATTTTTCTGCCCATTGTGCTCCTAAATAATTAATGTATTCTCCATTAGTTGTGCTTATGATAGCGACAACAATTTGCGTAGATGTTGTGTCAGAATAACGTATAAGCTTTTGCTCTAAACTATTTTTTTCTGATGCTGACAAAAGTTTGACTTCGTCATCATATACACTAGTTTGAAACTTTGGTTTTTCAGGTATATCATATTGTGCTAAACCAATACATGGTATTACCAGTAATAGAATAAGAATAAACCGAGATACTATGTTCTTATAATACTGCATTATCCTTTTGAGATTGTATTATGCAATTCATCTCTATCATTGTGGTGCCATGGAAAGTACTGTGATAGTTTTTTGCCAGCTTCCATAATACCGTCGATAATTCCTTGCTTAAAATTACCAGACATAAATTGAGTTGCAATTTTATCTCGAGTAGAATTCCAGAAATCGGCTCCAACGATATTGTTTATACCATGATCTCCTATAATTACAAAAGACTTGTTGTCTACAGCAACATATAGAAGGACACCATTTTGTTCATTGGTATTGTCCATTTTTAGAATATGAAACAGATCTAGTGCGCGTTCGTAAGCATCGGATTCACAAATCCGTTCAATATGCACACGAATTTCTCCTGAGGTATCACACTCAGCGACTCGAATAGCTTCAACGATCTCCTCTTCTTCTTTTGCAGTGAGAAAATCTTCAATATTGGACATAGTTTTTTCTTAGTTAAATTCGAAGTTTACATCTGGAGCATTTTCACTTCCTGGATCTGCCTTGTATCTAGGCATTTCTTCAAATCCAAACATGCCTGCTAAAAATTTGCCTGGGAATTTAGTCGTATGAATATCGTAAATATTTACTTTTTCATTATAGCGATCTCTTGCAACATTAATTCGGTTTTCAGTACCTTCTAGTTGGCTTTGTAATTCTAAAAAGTTTTGATTGGCTTTTAGTTCTGGGTAACGTTCAACAGAAACTAATAATTTAGATAAAGCCCCACTTAACCCACTTTGAGCTTGTTGAAATTGTGCCATGTTCTCTGCGTTTAAATTACTGGCGTCAATAGTTGTTGATGTTGCTTTTGCTCTAGCCTCAATAACTTCTCTTAATGTTGTTCTTTCAAAATCTGCAGCACCTTGAACCGTTTTTATTAAATTTCCGATTAGGTCATTTCTACGTTGATAAGAGCTTTCTACATTAGACCATGCTGTTTTAGCATTAGCTTCGTATTCTACAGCAGTATTATTAAATCCAACTGCCCATTGATAAATTCCAAATGCGAATACTCCAATTACAATAATAGGTACAAGCCATTTTTTCATGATAAATATGTTTTAAAGTTGTGTTTTTATTTTTGTTAATTGCGCTTTTATGTCTTCTAGTTTTTGGATAATTTCAAACTTTTCCAAGGCTTGTTTTTTTTCTTCTTTTAGGTGTGTTTTAGCTCCTTCGAGTGTAAATCCGCGTTCTTTTACCAAATGGTAAATAAACTTTAAATTTTTAATGTCTTCTGGAGTAAACTTACGATTGCCTTTAGCATTCTTCTTAGGTTTAATAACATCAAATTCCTTTTCCCAAAAGCGAATTAAAGATGCATTTACATTGAAGGCTTTTGCAACTTCCCCTATTCCATAATAGCGTTTTTCAGGTAAATCTATATGCATTTTAATCTAGTGATTGGTTTTCTAATGAAGCTTTTTTCAACAATTTATCGTACTCCTCAGCGGACAAGTTTCCGTAATAAAAATTAATAGGATTAATACGTTTACCATCTTTAAAGATTTCGTAATGTAAATGTGGAGCCTCAGAACGACCTGTACTTCCAACAAAACCTATTAAGTCACCACGTTTTACGCGTTGATTTACTTTTACATTGTATTTATATAAATGCGCATAAAGCGAAATATAACCGTAGCCATGGTCTATACGAATATGGTTACCATAACCAGTAGACGCATTATCGGCACGTTTTATAACTCCGTCGCCAGAAGCATAAATTGGTGTTCCTCGAGGCGCTGTAAAGTCCATACCAAAATGAAATTTTCTTACCTTGGTAAATGGATCCGTTCTGTAACCATATCCAGATGCCATACGAGTTAAGTTAAGATTATTTACGGGTTGTATAGCTGGTATAGCTTCTAAAAATTTTTCTTTGTCTTCCGCTAGCTTTGCAATTTCGTCCAAAGATTTAGATTGTACCACTATAGCTTTTTCTAATAGGTCTAAGCGTTTATTGCTTTCTCCAATTAATTGCGAATTATCAAAACCTTCAAATCTTTTGTAACGATTAATGCCACCAAATCCAGCACGTCTTTGTTCGTCTGGTATTGGGTTAGCTTCAAAATAAAGTCTGTAAATGGCATTGTCACGTTCTTCAACATTTTCTAGAGCTGCAATGGCATCATCCATACGCTTGTTTATTAACTCGTATTGCAATTCCATATTTTGCAATTCTCTAGCCATTTGACGCTCTTTAGGTGATTCGATATATTGACTCGCTATAAAAAACGATAGAAATCCAAATAAAGCAGCAGCGGTTAAAAAGACACCTACATACTTCAATGTTGTTGTTTTCTTACGCTTTATCTTACGGTAAGCAAGCGTTTCAGAATCATAATAATATTTTACTTTAGCCATGTATGATTTTATGCTATTTTTGCAGCTAATAAGCGTACAAAGCATGCACCTTTTATTAGTGTACCATTCAAATATAAAAAATTGTTTTGCAATTGCCGCAATTAATTAGAAACAAGCTATAATTTCAGCATATGAAGTCTCAAGAAATTCGTACTAAATTTTTAAATTTCTTTGAAGGAAAACAACATCTCATTGTGCCTTCAGCACCTATGGTATTAAAAGACGATCCTACCTTAATGTTTGTAAACTCTGGTATGGCACCTTTTAAAGAATACTTTTTAGGAAATGCTGATCCTAAGAAAAATAGAATTGCAGATTCACAGAAATGTTTACGAGTTTCTGGAAAGCATAATGATTTGGAAGAAGTGGGATATGATACCTATCATCATACACTTTTTGAAATGCTAGGTAATTGGAGTTTTGGGGATTATTTTAAAAAGGAAGCTATTGCTTGGGCCTGGGAATTACTTACCGAAGTGTATGGTATTGATAAAGACATTTTATATGTCACTGTTTTTGAAGGTAGCGATGATTCTGATAATTTAGAAATAGATCAAGAGGCATACGATTTATGGAAACAATACATTTCAGAAGATCGTATTCTAAAGGGAAATAAAAAGGATAATTTTTGGGAAATGGGTGACCAAGGCCCTTGCGGTCCTTGTAGCGAAATTCATGTAGATATTCGTTCTGCTGAAGAAAAAGCTAAAGTAGATGGAAAGTCTTTGGTAAATATGGATCATCCACAGGTTGTAGAAATATGGAATCTTGTATTTATGCAATACAACCGAAAAGCAAATGGTTCTCTGGAAGCTTTACCAAATAAACATATAGATACAGGAATGGGATTTGAACGTCTTTGTATGGTTTTACAAGGCGTACAATCTAACTACGATACAGATGTTTTTACTCCTATTATTCGTGAGATTGAAACCATAACAAATAAGGGTTACGGAAAAGATAAAAAAACTGATGTAGCAATACGTGTAATTTCGGATCATGTTAGAGCCGTGGCATTTTCTATTGCGGATGGTCAATTGCCAAGCAATAACGGAGCTGGTTATGTGATTCGTAGAATTTTGCGAAGAGCGATTCGGTACGGATTTACATTTTTAGATAAAAACGAACCATTTATTTATAGACTGGTTGACGTTTTGACTAAGAAAATGGGGAAAGCTTTTCCTGAACTGAAGGCTCAAAAGCAATTAATCGAAAATGTAATTAAGGAAGAAGAGGCTTCTTTTTTAAGAACTCTAGATCAAGGATTGGTGCTTTTAGATAAAATTGTATGTAACTCAAAAACAAAAGAGATTTCCGGGGCTAAAGTATTTGAACTTAAAGATACCTATGGTTTTCCAGAGGATTTAACAGACCTTATTCTTCGAGAAAAAGGTTTTACTTATAATTCGCAAGAATTTGATGATTCATTAAAAGCGCAACAAGATCGTGGTCGTGAGGCATCGGAATTAAAATCTGATGATTGGACTATTTTGCACCAAGATGAAGTTGAAGAATTTATAGGTTATGATACTTTAGAAGCACATGTAAAGATTACACGCTATAGAAAGGTAACTTCTAAGAAAAATGGCGAAATGTATCAATTGGTGTTTAATATTACTCCTTTTTATCCAGAAGGAGGAGGACAAGTTGGTGATAAAGGATATTTAGAAGACGAGCATGGTGATGTCGTCTACATATTAGATACTAAAAAGGAGAATAACCTGATCATCCATTTTGCAAAAAATTTACCAAAACATACAGCCGAAGTGTTAAAGGCGGTTGTGGATGGTAAGCAACGTTATAGAACGGAATGTAATCATACTGCGACACATTTGTTGCATCAGGCATTACGTGAAGTTTTAGGGGCACATGTTGAGCAAAAAGGGTCAGCAGTACATTCGAAACATTTACGATTCGATTTTTCTCATTTTTCTAAACTTACAGTTGAAGAATTAAGAGATGTAGAAAATTTTGTAAACGCTCGTATTGAAGGTAAATTACCTTTAGAAGAAAATAGAAGCGTACCAAAAGAGCAAGCCATTGCAGATGGTGCCATGTCTTTATTTGGTGAAAAATATGGTGATGCTGTAAGAACCATTCGTTTTGGACAATCAATTGAACTTTGTGGTGGAACTCATGTTAAGAATACTTCAGATATATGGCATTTTAAAATTACTTCAGAAAGTGCTGTTGCAGCAGGTATTCGTCGCATAGAGGCTATAACTAACGACGCTGTAAAAGATTTCTATTTCGAAAATAATAGAGCTTATTTTGAAATGAGAGATTTGCTTAATAATGCGAAAGAACCTATAAAAGCACTTCAAAATTTACAAGCTGAAAATACAGACTTAAAAAAGCAAATTGAAAACCTATTAAAAGATAAAGCGAAGAATATTAAAGGCGAGCTTAAAAGTGAGTTAACTGACGTAAATGGTATTCAGTTTTTAGCTAAAAAATTAGATTTGGATGCTGCTGGAATTAAAGATGTATGTTTTGAATTAGGAAGTCAATTTGATAATCTGTTCTTGTTATTTGGAGCAGAAAACAACGGGAAAGCGATTTTATCTTGTTACATATCAAAAGAGTTAGTGGCAAGTAAAGATTTAAATGCTGGTACTATAGTTAGAGAACTCGGTAGGCATATTCAAGGTGGTGGAGGTGGACAGCCTTTCTTTGCTACTGCAGGTGGTAAGAATCCTGCTGGAATTGATGAAGCATTAAAAGCAGGTAAAGCGTATTTAAAATAAGTTTATCATCCTAAACTTGTTTTCAGGATTTCATATGATGAATCTACAAACAAAAATAAAGTTACAACCACAAAAGTTTAATCAAATTGATTACAACTCTGAAGTATTCTTACTAGGTTCTTGTTTTTCTGAAAATATAGGTAAAAAGTTTGATTTTTATAAATTTCAGTCCGTTGTTAATCCTTTTGGTATTTTATTTCACCCTTTAGCGATTGAGACGTTTATTACACGTTCAATTAATAAAGAATATTATTCTGATGAGGACTTATATTTTCAAAATGAGCAATGGTGTTGTTTAGATGCACATTCTAGATTAAATAGTGCGTCAAAAGAAGAGTTGTTGCTGAAACTTAATGAAGGGATAGACCAAACGCATCAACGGATTAACACATCAACACATATTATAATAACGTTAGGAACAAGTTGGGTTTATAGACATATAGCATCAGACGCTACAGTAGCGAATTGCCATAAATTTCCACAGAAACAGTTTTTAAAAGAGTTGCTTTCTGTAGATCAAATTACAGAATCGTTAGAGGCTACTGTCAGTTTAGTTAGAAATATAAATCCTAAGGTTAATTTCATTTTTACAGTATCGCCTGTAAGACATCTTAAAGATGGTTTTATAGAAAATACGCAAAGTAAATCGCATTTAATTGCTGCGATTCATAACATTGTTGAGCCTAGAAAACAAGACTATTATTTTCCATCTTACGAGATTATGATGGATGAGCTTAGGGATTATCGATTCTATAATTCTGATATGCTGCATCCCAATAATGTTGCTGTTAATTATATATGGGATAAGTTTAAGGCTGTTTGGTTTTCTGAAGAAGCACTAAAAACATTAGAAACTGTATCTTCAATTCAATCAAAAAAAGCGCATCGTCCTTTTAATTCATCTTCCCATGCACACCAACAATTTTTGACTAAACTTCAGTTAGAAATTGATGAATTGAGAACAAAATACCCCAATATTTCTTTCTAAAACACTTTTAAAACCCTTAAAGTCAATAGATTATCAAAATATACGCAATTCATCGTATGTTTTGCCTTTGTCTTATTGTTGAGATTTGTCTCAGTATTAACTAATAAATAATTCAACAATGAGAAAATTAAATCAAATTATGTTACTTATTATGACGGTGTCATTAGTAACGTTTACATCATGTTCAAGTGAAGACGATAATGATGGAGGAAACAACAATGGAGACGAATTTTTAACTGCCACAATAGATGGTAACGGATTTTCAGCTGCTCAAAGTCCGGCTGTAATAATTGGAGCACAAAGCACTAATGGTATTTTATCAGTACAAGGTGGCGATAATACGGGAAATACAGTAAGTATGGCTGTTATGAACTATACAGGAGTAGGTACATATGTTACAGGAGATGTTATTTCTAATACAAACTTCATTCAGTATTTAACAATTAGTGGTACACCTAGCACTTGGGCATCTGGTTTATCAAGTGCTGCTTTAGGAACTTTAATGCCAGGAACAATTGAGGTGACCTCAGATGACGGTACAACAGTTGAAGGCACTTTTTCTTTCGAAGGTTACAATGGTGCAGATATGACTACTAAGGTTGTAACTAATGGAGAATTTAAAGCAATACTAGATTAATCTTATTTAGCAACTAGAAAAGTATGAAACTAACGAAATATCATTCATTATGAGACAATTAAAACAATGTATTATGCTATTGACAATTATGCTAATAGCCAACACAGCAATAGCTCAAAAAACAAAAACCTTTCTGAAAGAAATAAATAGTATTAACATGACAGCTCCTGGTGTTGCTGTTGTTGGTACAGATGATGCCTTATATGGAATAGATAAAGATGGAAAAGAACTTTGGAAAAATGAAAAATTAAAGAAAATAAAAGCTACACAAATTGAAATTTTAGAAGGAAGTGAATTAATCTATATATCAAGTTTTAGAGGATCATTTCTCATTAATGTACTTTCAGGAGAAATTTATGGTGATTCAGAACCAACTTATGGGGCAAGAGTGGTTCATGGAACAAATCAAGTATGGATTATAAGAAAGTACAATGCTATTGATGTTTATGATATAGAGACCAAGAAGAAATTGTATCGATTAGACAATATATCGCTTCCACATGGATTAAACTCAAGTAATCAAACAGATTCTCAATCTAAAGATTTTATTGGAGTTCAACCAATTGCATTTACAGGCAAAGAAACAGCAATTCTGCATCTTGGACTAGAATCTCTTTGTGAATACAATTTAGTTTCTGGAAAACCAATTTGGCATTTTAATTGGGAGCCTTATAATGTTAAAAAACCGAAACCTAAAGGTAAAGGGGACAGAGCGAGCGATCTTAAAAGAGGCTATGGTATGATGAAATTGGATAGAACTTCACACACACTTTATTTTCCTTTTAGAAATATATTAATTGCTATTGATTCTAAAACAGGTAAAGCAAAATGGGATATAAAAGCTAATAAAATAGGAAAAGCTAAAGATATATTTATTACCGATGAAGGTATTGTGCTACTTACCCCAAAAGGTTTACAGTTAATAGACAAAGAAACGGGTATGCCCAAATTGGATAAGCCAGTTAAAATAAAAGGTTTAGATGGCGGTCTTCTAATTAAAGATGAAGATGATTTTTATGTTGTTTCGAAAAAATCAATAGAAAAAATTGATGTTGTCAATAGAACATCTACAACGCTAGTTGAAAAAATTAAATTTCAAGGTGGTGATTCTTTTTCTAGTTTAGAGTTGTTTGATGATATTATAGTTTTAAGTGGAAGTCAAAATGTTGTAGGCGTAAATAAAATTTCTGGCGAAATAATGTTTTCAACTTATTACAAAGCCCCAGGCTCAAGTATTATGTCTATAGCTCAAAATGCTATTCTTACAACAGTAGCAATTGCTGCAACCCAAAATAGTCGTAATTTAAACAGCAATGCAGCATCACCTGGAAGCGAATACACCTATCATCAATATACGCCTGCTTTACGATCTTCTGGTGGATCAAACTCTGCAGAATCAGGTAAGAACTTGTATGTAAGCACAAAATTTAAAGATACTGATGCGAAGGGCTTTGGAATAGCTAAAGTAAATAAAGAAACTGGCAAGACTCAAAAAAAAGTGGTTATTGGGAATAGAGATCCAATATACGTTGTCGATGAAAATGAAGGTATTATATATTATAAATCTGACAAAAAAACTTTAGATATTAAATCTCTTAAGTAAATTATGTTACGGAAATCTTCTATATTAAATCTATAGAAAAAAGATAATTCCATACAATCTTAACAAATAAATCTTGTTGTTGCAATTTATTACGATTGGGCGGCATTCATATAGTAGTGATGTCTAATCTTTTAAAATGTCGTTTTATCGAATAAAATGTAAAGTCGTCTTAATTAACGGTATATTAGTAATGCTATTAATCAATTTTTTTAGAAAAGCATCAATTATTCTTTCTGTATTCAAAAACGGAAAGTATCTGATGCTTTTTTCGTTTTCTGTTAATAGTTATATCCTTTTCTTTTCTCTAGTAATCATGCAGGGCATTGGTAATGCTCAGATAAATTATGTGGTTTCAAATCCTTTGAAAACGATAGAGACGCATTTAAACAGCGCTCAAATAAATAGAGACTACCATATCACTGAAAGTCTGAAGCAAGTTTTTATTAATCGCGTAGAACAAGCAGAACAAGAATTAATCATGCAGAAACATAGTTATCGTTTATATAGCATTGGTTTAATCTTATTGACATTAGCATTAATCATCTACATATTTTATTACTATCATAACTATAAAATCCTGCAATATGAAAAAGAAATTGAGCTAAAAGAAGCGTTGTTTAAAATTAAATCAAAATATAAGTTAGCTTCAGATAGACTCAGAATCTATAAAGAATTACATGATAATATTGAGAGACGACTCCTTACGATTATTGCTTCAATAGATAATTTAAAATATGCTTTTGATATAAATGACGAAATACTAAACTCTAAACTAAATTCAATCAGTGATTTTGCTAAGCATACCACAGCAATATTAAGAACTCAGCGTGAGCATCTCTAAATGTTAAATAAATTAGTATCTTGATGGTGCTATTAACTAACCGACCAATTAATGCGAATTTTTCTCCTCACAATACTCTTGTTGTGCACTTTTACTTCTGCAGCTCAACAAAGCAAAATGCTAGATAGTTTATTAAAAGCCGCTAAATCTGATTCAGGAATACAGCTCGTGCAGACATTAAACGAAATCTCATGGGAATACAAAAACTCAAACGCAGACAGCGCACTTGTATATGGGAAAAAGGCTCTGAACGTTGCAAAATCAATACAAGGGCAAAAAGCTATAGCTGCTTCATATAATAGTATCGCAACAAGCTTTGAAGCTATGTCTAAACTAGATAGTGCACTTGCATACCATAAGAAAGGTTTAGAAATCAAAACCCAAATAAATGATACTTTGGGTGTAGCAGATACGTATAACAATCTGGGAATTATATACGATACTAAAGGGCAATATAATGAAGCATTAGAAAGCTATTTTGATGCCTTAAGAATTTATGAAGTTCATGCTAATGAATTTAATAAAGTACCAATGGTGTTTGTAAATATCGGCATAGTTTATAAAAAGCAAAAAGAGTACTTAAAAGTATTAGAGTATTATAAAAAAGCACTAAAAATTTACAAGGACAACAAATACTTCATTGGTGAATCAATAACCACAGGTAACTTAGGTTCGGTACTATTAAATCTTAAAAAATATGAAGAGTCTATTGCATATTCTCTAAGAGCTGAAAGACTATATGATAGTTTAGGCTATTCGCGTTATGTGCCTTACATGAGAGTCAATATTGCTATAGCAAAAGATAGTTTAAAACAATATAAGGCTGCCGAGAAGGATTATTTAATTTCAATTGCGGCTTTTGTAAAAGACAAAAATCTCTATGAGCTGTCTAACGCTAAAGTAAGTCTTGCTCATAATTATATAGTAAATCAAAACTATAATGAAGCTAAGAGACAGTTAAAAGAGGCTATAGCTATAACACGAGACAATAAGTTTAAAGAAATAGAAATTAAAGCTTTAAAACAGCTTGCAGATGTTGATGCCATTACAGGAGACTACAAAAATGCATTCACCTATTTAAAACAATATGCTACTCAAAAAGACAGTGTTTTTGAAACAGAAAAAACAAAGGCAATTTTTGAGCTTGAAACCAAATATGAAACTGAAAAGAAGGAAAAAGAGATATTATCTCAACGAGCAGATATAGCAGAACAAGATTTAGTATTAAATAAAAAGAATAGTTACATACTTGGATTGAGTGCTCTAGCAGTAGTGCTTTCTTTGCTTGGTTACTTGTTGTTTAATCAGCAAAAACTAAAGAATCGTCAGCTTCAAAAGGAAGGTGAATTAAAAGATGCCATATTAAAAATAGAAACGCAGAGTAAACTGCAAGAGCAACGATTAAGAATAAGTAGAGATCTTCATGATAACATTGGTGCTCAGCTCACATTTATTATTTCGTCCTTAGATAATTTAAAATACGGATTCAAATTACCAGAGAAATTAGGCGAAAAGCTTAAAAACATTAGTGTATTTACAACAACCACTATCTATGAATTAAGAGATACGATTTGGGCAATGAATAAAAATGAAATCTCTTTTGAAGATTTACAGGTTCGTATTTCAAACTATATTGATAAAGCAAATTTAGCTGCTCAAAATATTAATTTCAGTTTTACAGTCGACGCGCACATTGATAGTGATTTATCCTTTACATCTGTAAAAGGCATGAATATTTACAGAATAATACAAGAAGCAATTAATAACACTTTAAAATATGCTAATGCATCAGAAATAGATGTAGAGTTTAGACAGATTAATAATGAGTTGAAAATTTCAATTACTGATGATGGAAAAGGTTTTGATAAATCTACTATAACGTTAGGGAATGGATTACAAAATATGAAAAAGCGAGCTCAAGACATTAACGGAAACTTAGAGATAGATTCGATATCAGAAAAAGGAACAACAATAACCCTTAGACTATAAAACACAATCAATTTCATATAGCTAAATAACTACATTTCTTAGATATTTATTATAAAACAACAAAATGAAAATAAAGATAGCCATAGTAGATGATAATACTTTTTTAATAAAAGCAGTAGAGGAGAAGCTGTCTTTTTTCGATAACTTAGAATTGAAGTTTAATGCTATGAATGGTGCCGATTTGTTAGAGCACTTAGATAAGAACCATAACCTAGATTTAATTCTAATGGATATTGAGATGCCTGTTATGAATGGTATTGATGCTACTCAGCGTGTAAAACAAAAGTATCCACATATTAAAATTATAATGCTTACAGTTTTTGATAATGATGAAAATATTTTTAATGCTATTAAAGCAGGTGCAGACGGTTATTTATTAAAAGAAATTAATGCAGAAAATTTACATACTGGGATCACAGAAACTTTAAATGGTGGTGCTGCAATGCATCCTTCGATTGCTTTAAAAACACTTAAATTATTAAGAAATCCTTTTGTGGCTGAAGACAAAAGAGAATTAGAAGATATAAAACTTACAGAGCGCGAAGTTGACGTTTTAGAACAATTAAGTAAAGGATTAAGTTATAATGCTATTGCAGAAAACCTAATTTTATCGACAGGTACTATTCGAAAGCATATAGAAAACACGTATAGGAAACTACAAGTGCACAATAAGTTAGAAGCAGTGCAAAAAGCAAGGCGAAATAACATTATTTAACGCTTACACTATCTGGTACAAGTTTAGTATAATCACCATTATTTCTAATAACATCGCGTACAATAGAAGATGAAATGTATGAGGTGTTCGCAGCAGTTAATAAGAATACAGTTTCAATTTTAGACAAAGTTCTATTGGTATGTGCAATGGCTTTTTCAAATTCAAAATCCGCAGGATTTCTTAAGCCTCGTAAGATAAACTGAGCATCAATTTCTTTGCAAAAATCAATAGTTAGGCCTTTGTATGTAACTACTATTACTTTAGGTTCGTTTTCAAATGCATTTTCAATAAACGATTTGCGCTCTTCTAATGAAAACATATAGTTTTTATCAGCATTGATGCCAATTGCAACAACGACTTCGTCAAAAAGTTTAATGCCACGTTTAATAATATCGTAGTGTCCTAAAGTAAGTGGATCAAAAGATCCTGGGAAAAGTGCTCTTTTCATTGACAAGGTTTTGTCATTCCCATAAAATGGGAGACTTAATTAATTCAAATATAATTATTATTTCTTCAGTGCTTCCTCAATTGCATTATCAAAGAGATCTTGCAAGCTAATTCCTGCTTCGGCAGCTTGTTGAGGTAAAATACTTTCTTTAGTTAATCCAGGGACTGTATTTACTTCTAATAAATAGGGCTCATCATTTTTAAAAATAAATTCGCTTCTAGAAAATCCCTTCATGTCAAGAGATTCGTATATTTTTTTGGCAATGGTCTCAGTTTTCTGCTTATAATCTTCAGAAATACGCGCAGGCGTAATCTCTTGAGATTTACCCTCGTATTTAGCTTGGTAATCGAAGAAATCGTTTTCAGATACAATTTCTGTAATTGGTAAAACAGTGGTTTCACCTTTATAAGATATAACACCAACAGAAACTTCAACACCATCTAAAAACTGCTCAATAATAATCTCGTTATCTTCTTCAAACGCTTTGTTTATTGCAGATTTAAGGTCTTCTTTTTTATATACTTTAGAAATCCCAAAACTACTACCAGCTTTGTTGGCTTTTACAAAACAAGGCAATCCAACTTTGGATACTATCGCATCTTCGTCTACTGTGTCGCCAAGATTTAGATAATAGTTTTCTGCTGTTTTTATACCATGAGGTATTAAAGTTGCCAACAAATCGCGTTTATTAAAAGTAAGTGCAGCCTGATACATGTTGCAACTAGTCTGAGGAATGTCTAATAATTCAAAATATGATTGCATATAACCATCTTCACCAGGAGAACCATGTATTGCATTAAAAACACAATCGAAAGTTGTTTTTTTAGAGTTTATAGTAACCGAAAAATCATTTTTGTCAATAGGGAATTCATTATTTTCTGCATCTACAAAAACCCATTTTTTTTTAAAGATGTGAATGGCATAAGGATTGTATTTTACTCTATCTAAAGTCTCATAAACAACTGAGCCACTTTTTAACGAAATTTTATATTCGCTAGAATAGCCTCCCATTATTATTGCAATATTTTTTTTCATTCTATTATGTAATATGCTTTAATGTAAAAGTATCAATAATTTTCAACGAACTTATCATTTTTTAAGAAATAGAAAAACTAATCAATAGTTCTGCAAACCAAATCGCTAATTGATACGTATTTTAGTAATGCGACGTTATTATAACGTTATAATTTATTAGTTTTGTCAACAATTATTAGTGTATGAGTATTGTAAAGTTTCTTACCAGCAAAGTATTTTTTAAACAATTAGCTTTGGCGATTGTTGCCGTTGTAGTATTATGTTTTTTTATGCTAAAATGGTTAAATATTACCACCAATCATGGTGAATTTGTGGTTGTACCAGATTTAAAAGGTAAATCAATAGAAACCGTTAAAATAGAATTAAAGGATAATGATTTGACAATGAAAATTCAAGATTCGGCAAATTTTAATCCAAACTATCCTAAATTTTCTGTAATCGAACAAAACCCAGTAGCAGGATCTCAGGTTAAAGAAAATAGAAAAATTTATTTAATCTTAAACCCTTCTGGTTACCGAAAAGTTGAGGTGCCTAATATTCTTAAACGTACCTTTAGACAGGCTAAACCTCAATTACAGGCTTTAGAGTTTAAAGTAGGTGAGATAACTTACATAGATAACATTGGGAAAGATGTTGTTCTTGGTATGAAACATAAAGGTGAAACCTTAAAAGCAGGATCGCTTTTACCACTCACTTCTACTATAGATTTGGTTTTAGGTAATGGCAAGCGCAATTAGATTATGGCAAACATTATAGATGTCTCAGAGCAAGAAGACGAACTGTACGAACATCATGCATTCACTGTAGATAAAGGACAGCAACCACTTCGAATAGATAAATATTTAATGAATTTTATAGTTAACGCGACGCGTAATAAAATTCAGACAGCTGCAAAAGACGGCAGTATTTTTGTTAATAATGTGCCAGTTAAATCTAATTATAAGGTAAAACCTCTCGATTATATTACTGTTAAATTTGAGCATCCACCACACGAAAATTTACTAGTGGCTGAAGATATTCCGATAGATGTAGTTTATGAAGATGACCAATTGTTAGTAGTAAATAAACCGGCAGGAATGGTTGTGCATCCAGGTCATGGAAATTATTCTGGTACGCTAATAAATGCATTAATATTTCATTTTGAAAACCTTCCAAATAACTCAAGTGATAGGCCAGGTTTAGTACATAGAATTGATAAAGATACAAGTGGTTTGTTGGTAGTTGCTAAGACAGAGCATGCTATGGCACATCTCTCAAGCCAGTTTGCTAAAAAAACAAGCGAGCGCGAATATGTCGCTCTGGTTTGGGGAAATATGGATGAGGATGAAGGTACAATAGAAGGTAACATTGGTCGTCATCCTAAAAACAGATTACAGAATACAGTTTACCTAGATGATGAAGCAGATAAAGGCAAGCCAGCAATAACGCATTATAAGGTTATTGAACGCATTGGTTATGTTACATTAGTGAATTGTAAACTAGAAACAGGGCGTACGCATCAAATTAGAGTGCATATGAAGCACATTGGTCATACACTATTCAATGACGCTCGTTATGGTGGAGAACGCATTTTAAAAGGGACTACATTTACGAAGTACAAACAGTTTGTTGAAAATTGTTTTAAAGTATTACCCAGACAAGCTTTACATGCCAAAACGCTAGGTTTTGAGCATCCGACAACTGGAGAATTTTTAAGATTCGAATCCGAAATACCAGAAGATATACAGCAATGTATCGAGAAGTGGAGGCATTATGCAAAGCATCAATCTTAATTGCCAGCGAAAGAAGTAATCAGATATTTGAAATCCACTTACCTGAGTAATCATAACTAACATAGTTATTCATTATACAATTATCAAGATTAGTTTTCGCTTACATTTGAAACTCCTTTAAAATCATTGTATTTTTACACTGAATAAGAATTGTTTAACTTTTAAAGAGATTCCTGCCTTCGCAGGAAGTTGACTATGAAACTCGTATTATCACCTGCTAAATCCTTAGATTTTGAAACTAAACTTCCAACCAAAAGAACGACGGACGGTTGTTTTTTAGATGAAGCAGAGCGATTAAATAAATTATTAAAAAAGAAGTCTGCAAAAAGCCTGTCGGGACTTATGCATATTTCAGATAATTTAGGGCAATTAAATTATCAACGCAATCAAGAATGGGCGCTTCCATTTACACCACAAAATGCAAGACCAGCAATGTATGCTTTTAGTGGTGATGTTTACAGAGGTTTAGATGCCTATACTATAGCTATAAAAAAACTAGATAAAGTTGAGGATACTGTCAGAATTATTTCAGGATTGTATGGTGTTTTAAAACCATTGGACTTGGTTCAGCCTTACCGTTTAGAAATGGGAACAAAAATAAAAGTTGGTCGAAATAAGAATTTGTATGAGTTTTGGAAAAAGAAAGTTACTAAAGCGTTAAATGAAGAGCTAGAAGATGACGAGTTATTCTTAAATCTTGCAAGTAACGAATATTTTAAAGCTATAGACACTAAGACTTTAAAAGTGCCTGTGATTAATGTCGCCTTTAAAGAATTTAAAAATGGTAATTACAAAATCGTAGCTATTTTCGCAAAATTAGCCAGAGGTTTAATGACGCGTTACATTATTGACACTGATGCTAAAACTATAGAAGATATTAAAGGTTTTAATTACGATAACTATGGTTTTAGTGAAACGTTATCCTCAGAAAATGAGTTGGTGTTTACCAGATAAATAGTATCTTTAAAATAACTAATTCAAATTCATGCATTATTACTTAATAGTAGCACTTCAGGCATTTTGTATTTATCACGCATATAAAAATAACAAAGCATATTATTGGTATTTTCTTATATTCTTTATTCCCATATTTGGTTCTATTATGTATATAATTACCCAAGTTTATAATACCAATGATGCAGATAAAATTCAGAGTGAAATCACCTCAATTATCAATCCTACAAAAAAGATAAATGATTTAGAAAAGAAAATTGAATTTTCCGATACCTATACTAATCGTATTGAATTGGCAGATGCTTATGCTCAACATAAAGACATACCAAATGCTATAGTAAATTATAAAAAGACCTTAGAAGATAGAGATCAGAACGATTTGTATGCAAGACAGCAGCTTATTTTGTGCTATTTTGATTTAAAAGATTATGTCGAAGTTTTAAATCATTCTAAAAAAATTAAGGATAAATCAGAATTTAAAGGTTCTAAGCAACAGTTTTGTTATGGTTTAGCTTTGAAAGAATTAGGGGAACGAGATGAAGCCGAAAGAGAATTAAAGCAAATAGACAGACCTTATTCTAATTACAGCGAACGATTAGAGCTTGCAAAAATTTATATTGAAAACCAGAGGAATTCTGAAGGTGTAGATTTACTAAATGAAATTTATTCAGAATCTCAACACATGACGACACCTAATCGACGCATTTATAGCCAAACTATTGCAGAAGTTGAGCGTTTATTAAAAACGTTGTAGTGTTTTTTCATAAGTATCCCGCTCAGGAGCTGTAAATATTTCTATAAGTAGATTGCCTTTATACAAGCAACTCAAGGCTAAAAACTGAAAATTTAATACATTTTATTTTCGGGTGATACAGTATTCTGAGTTTTTTTGATTGGTTTGTTAACGTTATGCCAAGGCATTTGCTGTTTTACTGCTTTATTATTTTATGAACTTTCAACGAATTGCTTATCGCATCCATTAAACTTATAAAATACACGCCTTTTGGTAATGTCGAAACATTTATTGTTACTGTTTCTTTCGTTGGGTTAATGGTTCTATGCGTTCTCCCTAAGACATCAAATATTTTAATCTGATGTAGATACAAATTGTCTTTAATAGTCAACTCGTTAAGTACAGGATTTGGAAAAACTTGAATGTGATTTTTATTAAACTCTTCAATACCTAATATGACATCAGGATCAAAGAAACCAAAATCAACAGAGTTATTTCCAGCTGCATCATAATTAAAGTTACAATCAAAAGGATCACCGTCGTTTAGAGGTTCTCCGTCAGTAGTTAAGCTGATAATTCCTGACATAATATCGGTAAAAGCTCCACCAGAGCCGTTATTATCAAAATCTACATCATTATTCGCATCTGCCACAAAACCATTCGTAGATACAAAACCATGAAGTGGCTCGCCTGGATTCCAGTTATCTACACTCCAAACAAATACCTGATAATTTCCTGGGCTTAAACCATTAAAACTATAATAACCATCCGCATCTGTGACTTGGACGCCTCCAAAACCCTGCCAGTCTGGAACACTATCACCATCTGAATCAGCCCATAATACAACAGATACATCAGGAATACCAGGTTCATCAGGATTATTGATGCCATCTCTATTTAAATCATTCCAAACTCGATTACCTATCGAGACCACACCTGGAGAAGTTTGATTATTCCCACAATCTTGATAACAAAAAGCCATTTCATTGATTGACCGAATCATTTCATCGCCAATTGATTTTCCAATATTCAAGAAAGTAAGTGCATTATTATTAAAATGAAATATTCCATCATAAGGTGAAACTGAAATATCCAAATAGAACGGTTTAGTATCTATGAAACCAACATGACCACCATAAGTTGCATCATCACAACCAACTGTTTCTTGAGCAACAGATATAATATTTTGAATACCTTGTACCCAAAGATCTGTACTTGATGTGTACCCACCATGCCCAGAACTTGCAACGACAAACGGTAATTCAGCAACTCCAAGATCATTTCTAACATCATTGACTAAATGATTGAGATTACTTTCATATTCATTTAAAAAATCAGCATTTTCTCCATCATTCCAACCTTGAAACCAAGCAAATCCTGACAGTTCAAATTCTGTTGTTCCAATAGTCGGAAACTCAGTACCTAGATTTTGAGTAACATCTTGTATAATTTGAATCATTTGATTATAGTAAGCTCCCGTTGTTCCTCCTGCAGAAGGTGGACGAAAATCTGCTGCTAAAGTCTTTCCTCCCCAAGCCGTTTTAATAATTAGTACAGGGTCATCATAAAAGTTATCTAGTTGATGTGCAAACATGAGTTCGGGTCCAATTGAATTAGAATTTGCTCCTTGACCAACCGTTATATTTTCACTAATTGTTCCATTATCTCCTTCATAATATAAATATGCATTATTTAAAGTTGTCCAATTATTCGCTTGCCCTACTTCCGCCCAATCGCCATTCGTGTCATTTTGGATGACATCTATTAAATCTCCCGGATCATTTTCTGGGTCAATCACTGCACCTTGTCCTTGCATGTTAGACTGTCCGGCTAAAATAAATACTCTTACTTTAGGAGGTGTTTTTTGTTGTCGCGTAACAATAGGTACATAACCAATCTCGAAACCAGCAGGTGGTTCAATAATTGCTTTAGGATCAAGAGTCGCTATGTTTCCAATTGATGGAGCTGCTAAATATTCATCGGTATGGCTCCAATTAGAATGTATCAACTCTATTCTGGCTTGCATAGCTGTACGCATCGGTACAGAAAGATTAGCATGTATAATAGCAGGTTGATCAATAAATCGATACCAATAATAAGTTACTGTTGTTCCATCACCTAAATCAGCAGTAAATGGACCTGCTGATGGACCAGGATTGTTCCATGGACCCGTTGGATCTTGAAATTGACAATCTGGTTCCATTGGTGTGAGATAAGGAATTTCGCTTCTGGGTGTAGTTGGTACATCAGTCGTTAATAAATTTGTATCAGCAGGTACACTTGCTGCATCAACTGGACGCCATTTATTGTCTGGGTCCAATCTAAAATATTCTGGTAAAGTAAAAATACCATCTCTTTTTTCTACCGTATTTAAATCAAACTCAAAGCCCATTACATTATTAGACTGCTGCGTATTATCAATATAAGTCAGATCAATTTCATAATCTAAACCGTTTGTTCCTACTTGCGAAATTTCACCTATCATTGCACCACCGTTACCAACAAAATCAAGATTTAAAATACCAGTTTGATTAAGTCCAGGTTGTACTGCTGTTCCTCCATTAAACCATGTATTCATCTCATTCCATAGTGCATTTTGAGAATATGCTGTTACTTGATTCATAACAATAGAATTATTAACACCACTTTCAGGAAATTGTATTCTTTCAATTTTAGCAAAATGAATTCCGCTATTATCTGTGGAGATAATTGCAGGGAAATCTGCTTGTTCTACACCTAAACCAACATTGGGATTAGATGGTCTTGTATCAAAATACAGGCCTTCTAAAGATGAGTTTTGTAATACGGGTTTTGTCCAAAATGTTGGTAAGAAAAAGCTAATAGGCCCTTTAAAATTCGTGGTATTCACAAATAATGTCCAACACTGATTTCCTGTTGCTATATTTATTCCTGACGTCTGAGTCATTGGATTTGTTATGGGTAATGGTGTGTAACCATAACCTAGCAATTCACCACTTAATCCTTGTGCCATATTTAAACCATCAGGTGCCCAAAGTAGTCGGTTTGATAATTGAGCAACACCGTATTTTCCACCTGGTGTACTCCAATCGCGTTGACCATTTGGTAACATATTACTTTGTCCTGCGCCTGTTCCATTTGCCCAGGCAAAGAAGTTGTGTGAGACGCCACCCATAATAAATTTTGGGGTTTCTGTACCAAACCTAGTATCTCCCCACCAACCTAATCCACCTTCGATTGTGGTATAGAATTCTGAAGGTTCGGTTCCTGTTCGTTGTGTGGTGAGCCAAGAACTTCCGAGCCCTGTTTGGAAATTAGATGCGCCTGGATATTCCTTAAAAATTGGCCAAGCCGCACTATACATTGTAAATCCAGATCCGAAACTACTGTCCGTGACGTTTTCGCTGTCGATCCAAGCAAAACCTGTTCTACGTGCATTGACTACTTGAGCATCTGCTGTATAAAATAGTGTGGAAAAAATGATAATAAACGTTCTGACCAGTAGCGGTAAATTCAAAAAGTTGTATCTAATTGTGTTATTTTGTACGGGATGTTTAGATAAACTAATTTGATTTTTATAAGTCATAATAAGTGCGTTTGCGTTGATTAAGGATAGGTCTAAACCATAAACAATATTATTTTTCAGAATCGTTTTTTCATGTCTAAATATAGATATAACAATCATACTATGGAATACCCTGAAAATAGGTCACTATTTTTTATGAGATATTAATATTTAAGTTCTAAGGATTATTTGTAATAATGATACTGATAACCTGCATAATAATTCGTTACATTTTTAGGTCTAGCTTGTATAATTCATATGCTTCATATTCCATTAATTCTCTGTTTGGATTATAATGTATAAGTCGCTTTTTTTCAAGAAAGTTCATTTTAATAGACTCCACTGAATATACACAAAATTAGCGAGGTGCAATTATCAATGGTCGCGAGTATGTGTCTGTTTCAATGATTGAAAATTTTAATAAATTTTAGATGAATTAGGGCATTGCTTGAGAGTTTCCATTTGTTTCTGTAATTTGGTTTCAAAATTTATATAGCTATGAAAAAAATATTACAAATAGCCAATAGTTTAGCTTTAGGTTCCACAATTTTTATCAACTACTTATCTAATACAGGATTAATGAATAATACCACTATTGGTGAAGTTTCAGACAGTTATAAATCCTTATTTACACCAGCTGGTTATACCTTTGCCATTTGGGGAATTATCTATTTGCTTTTGATTGTTTTTGCCATCTATCAAGGTAGAAGTCTTTTTACTAATAAGATAACTGAAAATAGTTTTATTGAGAAGACAGGTTGGTGGTTTATAATCAGTTGTGTGTTTAATTCACTTTGGATCTTTGCTTGGATATATGAATACACTGGTTTATCGTGCGTTTTTATTTTCTTATTGTTAGTTTCATTATACAAAATTGTCTGGAACAATCGTATGTCTTTGGATGATGAACGTTTTCCTGTTATCGCTTTTGTGTGGTGGCCATTTGTAATTTACAGTGGTTGGGTTACTGTAGCCAGCATAGCCAATGTTTCAACGTATTTAGTAAAAGTAGAATGGGATGGGTTGGGACTTTCTCAAATAACTTGGACGCTTATAATGATTAGTATTGCTGTTTTGATTAACTTGGTAATGACCTGGAAACGCAACATGCGAGGATTTGCATTAGTTGGTGCATGGGCATTGATAGGTATTGGTAATGCTAATAAGGATGTTAATGATACGCTTATGGGAGTTGCATTTGTGAGTGCAGTTTTATTACTGTTAAGCATTGCTATTCATGCCTACAAAAATAGGGCAACTAATCCTTTTATGAAGTATAAGCAATGGAAAGCTCTAAGGCGAAGAGAATAAGTTAGGATTAGCACTATGGTCGAATAAATTAACTGTACCTTCGCCAAAATTAAAGGAGTGACCTAAAAGAATAGAGTTTGCTTCATAAACTTTATATATGTCATTTAAATCATTAGGCTTGTCTGAGCCCTTACTAAAAGCTGTTAGTAAAAAAGGATACGAAACACCATCACCAATTCAAGTCAAAGCTATTCCTTCGATCTTAGAAGGTAAAGATATTTTGGCATCAGCCCAAACTGGTACAGGTAAAACGGCTGGTTTTACGTTGCCGTTATTACACTTATTATCAAAAAAACCTATACAGAAGCATAGACCAATTAGAGCTTTAATCTTAACACCAACGCGTGAGTTGGCTGCTCAAGTACATGCCAATGTAAAAGAATATAGTGAGTTTTTAAATATTAGAAGCACTGTCATTTTTGGTGGTGTAAATCAAAAACCTCAAGTGGCAAGGTTAAGACAAGGCATCGATGTTTTGGTGGCGACTCCTGGTCGATTAATTGATTTAGAAAACCAAGGTGAATTATCTTTAAAGCGTATTGAAATATTAGTGTTAGATGAAGCAGATCGTATGCTAGATATGGGATTTTTGCGAGATATAGAACGCATTATGAAATTGATGCCAGATAGACGTCAAAACTTAATGTTTTCTGCAACCTTTTCTAAAGACATTAAAAAACTAGCATATTCCATTTTAAATAAACCAGTACAGGTTGAAGCTACACCAGAGAATACAGCCGTTGAGGTTATTCAGCAGAAAGTGTATCGTGTTGCAAAAGGAAAAAAGACAGGCTTAATTATAAAGCTTATTTCCGAGGGCAATTGGAAACAAGTCCTCGTATTTACTAGGACTAAACATGGTGCAAATAAACTTTGTAAAAAGATGATTAGTGCAGGTATTACTGCAGCGGCTATTCATGGCAATAAAAGCCAGGGTGCTAGGACAAAAGCCTTAGCCGGATTTAAAAGTAATTCCGTACGTGTGTTAGTAGCAACAGACATTGCTGCTAGAGGTTTGGATATTCCGTTATTACCGCACGTTATTAATTTTGAATTACCTAATGTTTCTGAGGATTATGTACATAGAATCGGAAGAACAGGTAGAGCAGGTGCAAGTGGAGAAGCAATTTCCTTAGTAAGTGCAGATGAAACTACCTATTTAAAAGGTATTGAGAAATTAATTGACATGAAAATTGAAGTTGAAATTATTGAAGGTTTTGAGCCTGATCCTAATGCCTCAACAGTGCCAATTAAACCTGGGCAGAATAGAAATAGACAGAGTCGTGGCAGACATTCTGGGCAAAGAAACTCAGGGAATTCTAAAAACTCTAACCGTAATCGAAGTCGAAGACGCAACGATAATAGAGGCTAATGTCATCACAACCTAACAATCCACTTCATGGAATAAAGCTCGAACAGATTATTACTGAACTTGAAGCACACTATGGTTGGGAGTATATGGGTTATCAAATAAATATTCGCTGTTTTAATGATAATCCTTCAGTGAAATCAAGCTTAAAATTTTTGAGACGAACACCTTGGGCTAGAACTAAAGTTGAAAAATTGTATCTAGAGATGTTACGTAAGAGACGCTAAAGTATCACTTAATATATTACAAAATTGGTTTAATAAAAATCCTCTATTGCTAGCGGATTTTTATTATTCTATTGTAAAAAAAATAGTTTGAAATAATTAACCTTTTTTGACTTTAATTACCTGTTGTTCTTTTTTTCTACTTTTATTTTTTGCTTTTTAGATTGTTGTACTTTTTGTTTTTGTTTAGCACTACTAGGCTTATTAAATGCAACTTTAAATTCTTCATTGCTAACAGAACCATTAGTATCAGTGTCCATTTTTGCAAAACGTTTTTCAAGTTGCGCTTCTTTAGAGGCATCCTTCATCCGTTTAGCTTTAAATTCTTCTAAAGTTATAGAACCATCACCATTTGCATCTAAATGTTTAAACATGCGCTCATGGTTTCCTTTTTTTGTTTCTTTAACCTCTAATTTTTCTTGTGCTCCAACAAATGAAAAAGAAGCTACAGCCATTATAAAAAGGCCAATTTTTAATGTTTTAGTAATCATATTTTAAGATTTAGCTGTTATTCAAAATTTTGACTAATATAATTGAAAAAGATTTAATTTGGTGAAAACTCCTTAAAGCACGTCTCTAAGTTTGTTTTTGTCTTCATCATTTACTTCTACGGTTTCAATTAAGTGTTTTTGCAAGATATATTTGTATGATAATTTTAATGGAATTGGCAATATACACGCTATGCAAATCATAAAGATTAACGCGATAAACCTCAAGGTATTTTGTTTTTATTGTATAACAACTTGTGGCGTCTACTAAATTTGAGATGCTATTAATACTAGATGATTATTAGCCAATAAGGCTGTCTAAAACTATTGTATTTAGCCGTTGTAAAGCGTTTTGTGAATAACTAACGGATAAAGTTATGTTCGAGGTTTTTCAGCTTTATACTCAAAGACAAAAAATATCTGTCTATAGCTCTAGTTGTCTTAAGCCTTCATAAACTATAATACTTACTGCATTAGCTAAATTTAAACTTCTAATGGCCTCACTATATAATGGGATTTTGAAAAGCTTATCCTGATTTGCATCAATCAGAGGTTTTGGTAATCCTAGAGACTCTTTTCCAAACACTAAGAACAAATTTTCTGAAAATGAAATATCCCAATGCGATTTTTTGCCGTGGCTAGATAAGTATATCATTTGTTCTTTACTGTTTTTAGCAAAGAATTCGTCAATATTATTGTAATAGACGACTTCTAAATGTTGCCAGTAATCTAATCCTGCGCGTTTTAGTCGTTTGTCATCAATTTCAAAACCAAAAGGTTTTACTAAATGTAATCGAGAACCTGAAGCTAATGCTAAACGACCAATATTACCAGTGTTATTCGGTATTTCGGGTTCTATAAGTACAATATTAAGCGGCATTTTTAGCAATTAGTTTTATGTATATGAGTCTAATTAATAGTACGAATGGAAAACCATGAAGAACAACATCAAAATAGTCTTTCGCTGTCATGCCATTTGCACCACCAGCTATCCATCGAATTTTTCCTAAAATATGTGGTTCTGGGAAAAATGGTGCTAAGCCTAATATTAGGCAAAGTAGAATTATTATGCGCCAATCGTTTAATGATTTCATGTGTTTATATTTATTGTTTTTCAATGGTCATGTGGAACATCTTATTAATCAATTCCTTGAAAATCAAAATTTAGTTATGGATGTTTCATGTTATAAAATAGTATTTATAAATTTAGCAATAGAGTTTATCCCTTCATTTGTTATATGCTTAACAAACGCGCTTCCAATAATAGCTCCTTTCGCGTTTTTGGTTGCTTGTGAAAAGGTTTCATTATTAGATATTCCGAATCCTACAATTTGTGGATTATTCAGATTCATATTAGAAACACGCTCAAAATAATTAGTTTGTGCATCACCAAATCCAACTTTTGCACCTGTTGTGCTTGCAGAGCTTACCATGTATATAAATCCATTAGATACCGAATCTATATACCGAATGCGTTCATCTGAAGTTTGTGGTGTTATTAAAAACACATTAATCAATCCAAATTTTTCAAATGTAGTTTTATAGTGTTCGTTATATACATCTACAGGTAAATCTGGAATAATGAGTCCATCTATACCAATGTCTTGGCACTTTTTGCAAAATGCTTCAACCCCATATTGCAGCATTGGGTTAAAATATCCCATTATGATGAGTGGAATAGAAACAGATTGACGAATGTTTTTTAATTGTTCAAATAAGACATCGCTTGTCATACCATTTCTTAAAGCTTGGGTTGAGCTTGCTTGTATGGTTGGGCCATCAGCAAGAGGATCACTGAAGGGTAATCCAATTTCAATCATATCGACACCATTTTTTTCGAGGTTTTGTATAATTGAAACTGTATTATCTATGTTTGGATATCCTGCTGTGAAATATATTGACAACAGTTTTTTATCTTCTTTTAGTTTTTGGTTTATTCTGTTCATTTTACAATTTAAAATAATCAATATAATTCTGTAAATCCTTATCACCACGACCAGATAAACTTAATACTACTACATCATCTGACTTAAATTTTTTCTCTTTAAAAACAGCCAAAGCATGAGAGCTTTCTATTGCTGGAATTATGCCTTCTAATTTACATAGCTCTAAACCAGCTTTCATCGCTTGGTCATCAGTGACCGATATAAATTCTGCACGACCTGTTTTGTATAAATGCGCATGCATTGGTCCAACGCCAGGATAATCTAATCCTGCTGAAATCGAATAGGGTTCAGTTATCTGCCCATCGGTGGTTTGCATTAATAACGTTTTACTACCATGAATAATACCTTCTTTTCCTAATACAGAAGTTGCTGCACTTTCACCTGAATCCACACCTAAACCTGCCGCTTCTGCAGCAATCAGATTTACATCAGTATCTTCTAAAAAGTGGTAATATGCTCCAGCTGCATTACTACCTCCGCCTACGCAAGCAATTACATAATCGGGTTTGGTCTTGCCTTCATGTTCTTTTAATTGCCATTGAATTTCTTCTGAAACTACCGCTTGAAAACGGGCTACCATATCTGGATAAGGATGAGGTCCTACAACGCTTCCAATAATGTAATGCGTATCTACTGGATTATTTATCCAATCTCTAATGGCTTCATTCGTTGCATCTTTTAATGTTCGACTGCCAGACAATGCAGGAATAACTGTTGCTCCTAACATTTTCATTCGGGCAACATTTGGTGCTTGTCTTGCAATATCAATTTCGCCCATATAAACGATGCATTCAATTCCCATTAAAGCACATACTGTTGCTGTAGCAACACCATGTTGTCCTGCACCAGTTTCGGCAATAATTCTGTTTTTACCCAGTCGTTTCGCCATAAGGATTTGACCAATAGTATTATTGATTTTATGAGCACCTGTATGATTTAAATCTTCACGTTTTAAATATATCTTGGTATTGTATTTTTCTGAAAGGCGTTTTGCAAAATAGAGTGGTGATGGTCTACCAACATAATCTTTTAATAACTGATTAAACTCTTTTTGGAATTCTGGCTCTGCCATTACCTTTATATAGTTTTGGCGTAATTCTTCTATATTAGGATAAAGCATTTCTGGTATGTATGCTCCGCCGAATTCCCCATAATAGCCTTTCTCGTTAATATTATAACTCATGCTTAAATTTTTCTAATTCTTCAATATTTTTTAATCCAGGTTTAATTTCAAATTTGCTATTGATATCTATGGCATAACAATATTTTGAAGCCGGACTCTCTTTAAATAATTTAATTTTTTCAATTTCATTTAACCCAATTCCGCCACTTAAAAAGTATGGTTTGGTCGATGGGTAATTTTCTAGAACATTCCAGTTAAAGGTATATCCATTTCCACCTGGTAATTTTCCTTTTGTGTCGAATAAAAAATAATCACACACTTCTTCGTATTGTCGAAGAATTTCAAAGTTAAATTGGTCTTTTATGCTGAACACTTTGATTACTTCAACATTTTTTAAGTTCATGCAATATTCAGGTGATTCATTTCCATGTAACTGAACTGTCTGCAGGTTGAATTTTCTAATTATTTGTGATACCATATCTAATTTTTCATCAACAAAAACACCTACTTTTTTAATTGTATCAGGCAAAACAGGAATAGTTTTATTAAAATGTCTTGCGGATTTATCATAAAATATAAAACCCATATAGTCTGGTTGCAAGTGTGCAACAGCTTCGATGTTATCTTTATATTTCATTCCACAGACCTTTAGCTTCATGATTCTAAAGTTTTAATAAATTCTGAGGCATTCAGTCCAGGGTGATCTGTTTTCATAAAGTTTTCACCTATTAGAAACCCTTTGTAACCATAAGGTTGTAATTCTTTTATGGCAGCAACAGAACTAATACCAGATTCTGAAACTTTAATAAAATCTTCTGGTATTTGTTGACTTAATAGTTTTGAAGTTTCTAAACTTACTTCAAAGGTTTTTAAGTTTCTATTGTTTACTCCTAGCATGTCTAATGACGGCATAATCGATTTTTGTAATTCAGCTTCATTATGAACTTCAAGCAAAACATCAAGATTTAAGCTTTTAGCAAATTCTGAGAATTGTTTAATTTCTTCTCTAGTAAGTATTGCTGCAATCAATAAAATGACATCGGCTCCGTAAGCTTTAGCTTCCAGAATTTGATAGTCGTCAATTATAAATTCTTTTCTCAATAGTGGCAGACCACAACTGGCTCTAGCTACTATTAAATCATCTAGAGATCCACCAAAATATTTTGAATCTGTAAGAACGGACATTCCGCAAACACCTGCTTGTTCATATCCACTCGCCACATCTTGGATATTTAAACTTTGATTTATTACAGATTTAGATGGCGAACGTCTTTTGTGTTCGGCTATGATTCCAGAATCGCTAGATTTTAAATTATCAGCGAGTGAATTGGTTTTCCGCTCAAATAAAACAGATTGTTCTAACTGAGCGTCCGGAATTAGCGACTTTCGTAATTCTACTTCCTTCCTTTTGTCTATTACTATTTTGTCTAAGATGTTCATTTGCTTAGTTCAATAAGTTTATTTAAACTTTGCTTTGCATTTCCACTCAATAGAGATTCTTTTGCCAGTTCAAAACCAGCCTTATGCGGTATTTGTTTTGCTGTTGCTATTGCTAGACCCGCATTTGCAAAAACAACATTGTTTTGTGCTTCAGTTCCCTTTCCGTCAATTATTTTAGTGAACAATTTTGCTGCATCTTTCACTGTATGTCCTCCAAATATTTCGGACTGTTCGATTTGAGAGACTCCAAGATCACTAGGTTCAAATAAGGTTTCGGTTGCATTAGAAATCACCTTTGTTTTTCCTGTTAATGAAATTTCATCATAACCATCTAAAGCGTGAACTACAGCATAATTTTTATCTGTTTCTTGATAGAGATAGCCATAGAGTCTTAATAATTCTAGATTAAAAACGCCAACCATTTGATTTTTAGGAAATGCTGGGTTTACCATTGGTCCAAGCATATTAAAAAAGGTTTTTACACCAAGTTCTTTTCTAATTGGGGCCACATTTTTCATTGCTGGATGAAATAGTGGAGCATGTAAAACGCAAATACCAGATTGATCAATACTTCGTTTAAGAAAATCAATATCATTTGTAAATTTAATACCCATAAATTCCATAACATTGGATGAACCGCAAGCTGATGATACTCCGTAATTACCATGCTTTGTTACATTTACACCAGCTCCTGCGGTAACAAATGAGGATAGCGTTGAAATGTTAAATGTGTCTTTGCCATCACCACCTGTGCCACATAAATCTATGGTGTTGTAATCTTCTAGATCTACAGGGATACAAAGTTCAAGAAGCGCATCTCTAAAACCACGTAACTCTTCTAAAGTTATGCTGCGCATCATATAAACTGTAAGAAATGATGCAATTTGACTTTGATTATATTGGCCTTCGGAAATATTAACCAAAACGTTTTTAGCTTCTTCGCTTGAGATACTTTCTTGGTTAATAAGTCTATTTAAAAGTGCTTTCATAGTTAAGAATTAACCCAATTTTTAAGAATAGTTTTACCATGAGGTGTTAATACAGATTCAGGATGATATTGCACTCCTTTAACATCATAAATTTTATGCCTTAAAGACATAATTTGACCATTTTCATCAAATGATGTAGCTTCTAAACTATCTGGTAAATTTTCGTTTACGACCCAAGAGTGATATCTCCCAACTTCAAAAGTTTTGTCTAGCCCTTTAAAAAGGATTTCATCATCTACTGAAAGTGTAACGTTGGTAGCAACACCATGATAAACATTATCTAAATTTTCTAAAGAACCTCCAAAAACTTCTCCTATGGCTTGTTGTCCAAGACACACTCCTAAAATACTTTTAGTTGGTGCATAAGTTGCTATGATTTGTTTTAGTAATCCCGCTTCATCAGGTATACCAGGTCCCGGAGATAATACAATTTTATCAAATGCATCCACTTCTTCAATTGTTAACTTATCATTTCTTTTTACAGTAACATCACAACCCAAATCCTCTAAATAGTGGACTAAGTTGTACGTAAAACTGTCGTAATTATCTATTACTAATACACTTTTCATTTTAAATGTCTTTTGCTTGCTCTATAGCGTTAGTTAAAGCGCCAAGCTTATTGTAAACTTCTTGTAATTCGCTTTCTGGATCTGATTTAGCTACTAATCCTGCACCAGCTTGCCAGTATAGTTTGTGGTTTTTGCTTAAAAACGTTCTTATCATTATAGCATGATTATAATTGCCATTAAAATCCATAAAACCAATAGCTCCGCCATAATAGCCTCTACTTGTTGTTTCGTATTTCTCAATTAATTGCATAGCCCTATGTTTGGGTGCACCACTTAAAGTTCCGGCTGGGAAAGTGTCTGCAACTACTTGCATGGTATCTGTATTTTTGTTTTTTGTACCAGTCACTTTACTTACCAAATGAATTACGTGCGAGAAAAACTGAACTTCTCTGTAGTTTTCTACGGTAACATTATTGCCATGCCTACTTAAGTCATTTCTGGCTAAATCAACTAGCATTACATGCTCGCTATTCTCCTTATCGTCTGCAATTAATTTTTCTGCAAGTTCGGCATCTTTTAAGTCATTTCCAGAACGTTTAAAAGTACCTGCGATTGGATGTATTTCTGCTTTGTCACCGCTTACAACGAGTTGTGCCTCTGGTGAACTGCCAAATATTTTAAAGTTACCATAGTCGAAGTAAAACAAGTAAGGTGAAGGATTGATACTTCTTAAGGCACGATACACATTAAATTCATCTCCACTGTACTCTTGAGAAAATTGTTTTGATAATACAAGTTGGAACACATCACCTCTGGCGCAATGTTTTTTTGCAAGCTCAACGTGGTTTTTATAATCTTGGTCACTAAGATTTGACTGAATGTCTCCTTTGGTATTGAAATCGTATGTGGTATATTGTCTGGTCTGAATGAGCTGAAGAATTTCGTCAATATTGTTTTCTGTATCAAAACAATGTGCAAAAATATAAGCCTCATTTTTAAAATGATTTATAGCAATAATATTTTGATAAACGGCGTAATAAATTTCTGGAATATCAATAGAACCGTCTTTTTTAGAAATATCAATATCCTCAAAATACTTTACTGCGTCATAGGCGGTATAGCCAAAAATACCATTATTTATAAATTTAAACTCATTATTAGAATTGACCTTAAATCGTTGTGTGAATTTATGAATTTCTTCAATGACACCAACAGTATCTATAAAATTATTTTTTGAGCTCCCATCTGGATAAGTTTGAGATATAATCCCATCTTTAACTTTTATACTTGCTATTGGATTACAACAGATGTAAGAAAAACTATTGTCGTTAGCATGGTAGTCACTACTTTCTAATAAAATACTATTAGGAAATTTATCTCTTATTTTTAGATAAATACTAACAGGTGTAATAGTGTCTGCTAAAATCTTTTTATAATGTGTATATAAGCTAAATGTTTTCATGTATTTTAAAATTAAAAAAGGCTTGTCGTGAATGACAAGCCTTTTTTTTATATGATAATATACCAAGGATTATTTCACGAACGTAAGTTTGAGAAATTCCACCACCAAGTATGATTTGTTATTGTTTTCATTTGAATGTCAAATATAGAGATGAATTTATTTATTTCAAACTAAATTATAAAAAAGATTCTTGCCTTAACAAAAAATATGCTTTGGCAGGAATCCAAATCTTAATGTTGGTTGTTATAATTCTTTTGAAATTAAAAAATTAATGACACATTTAAATCGAAATTGTCATAAATAGCTTTGTCTTTTAGACCATCAAAAAAGCTAGAAGAACCATATTTAATATCGTATTCTGTTCTATCAATTTCTAAATTTGCAGTTGCAGTATTCCCTTTAACGGTCATTGAGAATTCTACTGTTTTAGTAGTTTCTTTAATTGTTAGGTTTGCTTTAATTTTATAAGCGCCTTCTTTACCTGATACGTTTATAAAATCTAATGTTGCAGTTGGGAATTTTTCCACACCAAAGAAGTCTGCGGATTTTAAATGACCATCTAGTTTGCCTTTATATTCTCCTTGTAAATCTGTAGTACTTATTGAAGGCATGTCCATTACAAATGATCCACCTGTTAAAGTTTCTCCATCAAAAGTTAGCTTACCGCTTTTTAAGTTAATCGTTCCTTCATGTTGACCCGTTACTTTATAGCCTTTCCAGTTCACTTTACTTTTTTCAAGATTGACTTCCTTTTCATTTAAAGCTGTAAATGACATAAATGATAAGGTTAAAATAAATAGCATTGCAATTTTTGAATTTCTGTTTTTCATAATTATTTGTTTCTAAGTTTTAATAAAAGTGTATTTAATTGAGTTAACTCTTTGAGAGTTAATTTTTTTGTAATATTTTTTTCTGATGCATCAATAATAGGATCAACTTCTGCTAAAGTTGCTAAACCTAAATCTGTAATTAATATTTCTACCTTTCTTCTATTAGATTTACAAATGGTGCGATTAACTAACTTTTTTTTAATTAATTTATCCACTAATCTCGTAGTATTACTCATTTTACTTACCATACGTTCTTGTATGTCTTGTAAATTAATCGCCTTGCCTTTTTGACCTCTTAAAATTCTGAGAACGTTAAACTGTTCTAAGGATAAATCGAATGGTTTTAATCGAAATAATAAATCGTCTTTAATACAATTGGAAGTATAAAAAAGATTGATTACAGAAGCTTGAGATAACGGTAAATCTACTTTTGTTTTTAAAATTTTTTTTAACTCTTTCATGTACAACTATTGTATGTACAAATGTAATATTGGTTTTTGAAATAATCAATTAATGTTTTGTTAAATTTTTAATTGGGTGTGAGTCGATTAATAACTTTAGGCCATGAAGCAATTGATATTTTTATTTCTAATAGTCTTTTTATCGTGTAAAAATGACAGTTCTGGTTCTGAAATCGTTGAATCAAATGATACTTTAGAAGCAGTAGAGGAGGCTGTTATTGACGTATCGGACATAGATTTAGAGATTTATGATTACGATGGTTTAGAACCGCTTATTAATAAAAAAGATGATAAAATTCACATTGTAAACTTCTGGGCAACGTGGTGCGCACCTTGTGTTAAGGAATTACCTTATTTTGAAGCCGTAAATGAAATCTATAAGGACAAAAATGTTGAAGTACTTTTAGTAAGTTTAGATTTTCCCAGAAATTATGAGACGAAACTAAAACGATTTATTAAAACCCATGATTTAAAATCTAAATATGTAGCTTTTGATGATACGGATCAAAACAGATGGATTCCAGCAATTAATATAGATTGGTCTGGTGCTATACCGGCGACTATTATTTATAAAGGTGATAAACGACAATTTTACGAAAGATCATTTACTCAAGAAGAACTAGAAACCGAATTAAATCAATTTTTAAAATAAAACTCATGAAAACTTTAAAACTACTGACTGCTATAATATGCGTATTTGCACTATCTGCTTTCACAACGAAATCTGATAGCGAAGGCTACAAAATAGGTGACATTGCCACTGATTTTAGTTTAGAAAATATAGATGGAAATAAAGTTTCTTTATCAGATTATAAAGATTCGAAAGGGTTTATTGTAATTTTCACATGTAATACATGTCCTTTTGCAGTAGCTTATGAAGATAGAATTGAGGCTTTAAACAAAAAATATGCGGCAAAAGGTTATCCTGTAATTGCTATTATGCCTAATAATACAGATGTAAAACCAGGTGATAATATGGAAGCAATGAAGGCAAGAGCAAAAGCAAAAGGCTTTACTTTCCCATATTTGATGGACGAAGGTCAGAAAATCTATCCTCAATATGGCGCAACAAAAACACCTCATGTTTATATTTTACAAAAAACTAAAAAAGGTAATGTTGTTAAATATATAGGTGCAATAGACGACAACTATAAAGATGCCGAAGCTGTAACTACAACGTATGTACAAGATGCGGTAAACGCGCTGATAAATGAAGAAGCAATTGAGATTAAAAAAACAAGAGCAATTGGCTGCTCTATAAAAGTTTAAATAAATAGGGTTCTGCATCTAACTGGAAATCTGTGAATTTTTGAATCCGAAGTGTAACACTTCGGATTTTTTTTCGTCTTTATTCTAAAGAAATGTTAATTTTGAGCCAAATTAATAGCAAATTATGGCGAATTTAACGCAAGAAGATTGGGTGAAACAACTCGAGAAAGACAATAAATCAGTTGTTTTGGATGTTAGAACACAAGAAGAAGTCAATTTAGGTTTAATACCTAATGCCATACACATTGATATATACAAGGGACAAGGTTTTATTTATAAGCTTGAAGAGTTAGATAAAACGAAGAATTATTATGTGTATTGTAGATCGGGATCTAGAAGTGGTCAAGCATGTGCAATAATGAACCAATTAGGTTTTGTTAATGCCTATAATCTTGTAGGAGGCTTTATTGAGTGGCAAGGGGAAAAAGTGCTGCCCTAATAATTTTAAACAACATTAATTATGAAAAAACTAGGTGTATTAATTTGCCTTTTTGTAGCAATGAGTTTTAGTACGAGTTGCATTGATACTAAAACTGAAGATACGGAAGTGAAGCTCGTTACTGCCGAGGAGATGCAATCTATTTTGGAAGCAGAAGATGTGCAGTTAGTTGATGTACGTACTCCTAAAGAATTTGAAGAAATAAGAATTGCAAACGCCCAGAATATAGATTATAATTCGCCTACTTTTGATGAGGATATTAACAAATTAGATAAAAATAAGCCTGTTATTTTATATTGCAGATCTGGCGTAAGGAGTGCTAAATGTGGTAAAAAATTAAAAGACGCTGGATTTAAAAAAGTCTATGATTTAGAAGGAGGAATTTCAAAATGGAAGCACTCTGATAAGTTGAATATTGAAGTAAAATTATAAAACACATCAACCGAACAAACTGTTCGGTTTTTATTCCCAATATTTAACCACATTTCTTAAGGTTTTTATAAATTAGACGATTGTAAATCAATATTAAGAAACACATCTGTTACATTTGTGTTTTAATGCCTTCTATATGATGATTAAAAGAACAGTTCTATTCTGCTTTTTAGCATTTAGTTTTTCATTCAATTTATTTTCTCAAGTTTTTGAACCTGTGAAGTGGGTTACTTCAACTGAAAAGGTTTCTGAAACAGAATACGTTCTCATTTCAACTGCAACAATTGATAGTGGTTGGCATTTGTACTCTCAAGTTGTGCCAGACGGAGGTCCTATTCCTACAAGCTTTACCTATAAAACAAATTCAGATTTTAGTTTGATTTCAAATACTACTGAAGAAGAAGGTCATACTGTGGATGATCCAGTATTTGATATGAGGATTAAGTTTTTTGAAGATAAAGCTGAGTTTAGGCAACGTATTACAGTTGTTAATAAGGAATTATCAATTGTTGAGGGTGAGGTTGAATTTATGGTGTGTGATGATGAAAAATGTTTACCTCCAGGTTATGTTGATCTTCAATTTAATTTAAAAGATGCTAAAGTTATTGAGGCAAATCCAGATAGTTTGTCCATTGATTTAGATAACGCGTCTGGTCAATCAAAGATACTAGAACCGGTAAAATGGGACAATTCTGTTGTGAAAATATCGGATACAGAATATATTTTGATTTCTACTGCTACAATAGATAAAGGCTGGAAATTATATTCTCAAAATGTTCCAGATGGTGGGCCTATACCAACAACTTTTGAATATAAAATTGAAGATAATATTGAGTTGGTTGGTGATACCCAAGAGGAAGATGGTAAAGAGGTTATGGACAAGGTTTTCGATATGAAGATTAAATTCTTCAAGAATAAAGCTGATTTCAAACAAAAAATTATAGTTACAAATAGCGCAATTACTACTGTTAATGCAGAAGTAGGTTTTATGGCTTGTGATGACGAAAAGTGTTTGGCTCCAAGTTATTTAGATTTAAATTATGATTTAACCAAAGCAGTTAAAGGTTCAGATATAAGTACATCTCATAAAAATGAAGGTGAAAGTAGAGGATTATGGTCCATTTTTCTTGTAGCGTTTCTTTCTGGTTTTGTTGCGTTGTTAACTCCCTGCGTTTTTCCAATGATACCAATGACGGTAAGTTTCTTTATAAAACAAAGTCAGTCTAAAGCAAAAGGAATACGTAATGCTATTATATATGGTTTATCTATTATCGTTATTTATGTTTTACTAGGTACAATTATTACTGCAATTTTCGGTGCAGACGCGTTAAATGCATTAGCGACAAACGTGTGGTTTAATCTTATATTCTTTTTACTTTTAGTTGTATTTGCTATATCCTTTTTAGGAGCTTTCGAAATTGTTTTACCAAATTCTTGGGCTAATAAGGCGGACAGACAAGCGGATAGAGGAGGGCTTATTGGAATTTTCTTTATGGCATTAGCTTTAGCAATTGTTTCTTTCTCTTGTACAGGCCCAATCGTTGGAACTATACTGGTAGAAGCGGCTTCTAAAGGTGGAGTTGCACCAGTAATTGGAATGCTAGGATTCTCATCTGCAATCGCACTTCCTTTTGCTTTATTTGCGGCATTTCCAGGCTGGTTAAATTCTTTACCGAAATCAGGTGGTTGGTTAAATACAGTGAAAGTCGTATTGGGTTTTCTAGAATTAGCACTTGCCTTTAAATTCCTATCTCAAGCAGATTTAGTATTACAATTACATTGGTTAGAACGTGAAGTATTCTTAGCAATTTGGATCGCTATTTTTGGAGCTCTATCGTTGTATCTTTTGGGGAAAATTCAATTGCCACACGATGCCCCTCTTAAACATATTTCGGTTGGTAGACTTATGTTAGGTTTATTGACACTGTCCTTTACTGTCTATATGATTCCAGGACTTTGGGGAGCACCATTAAATTTAATTAGTGCGTTCCCTCCTCCATTAGATTATAGTGAATCTCCTTATGGAGTAGGGAACTCGAAAGGCGGTGGAGGTTCTACCAGGCATGCTGATTTACCAGAAGGAGCTCATTTGTTGGCACCACACGATATATTAGCATTTAATGATTATGAAAAAGGTCTGGCATATGCCAAAGAAGTAGGTAAACCTGTAATGTTAGATTTTACGGGTTGGGCTTGCGTTAATTGCCGTAAAATGGAGCAGAATGTTTGGGTGAAACCAAATGTGTTGTCCAAACTAAAAAATGATATTGTTCTTATTTCTTTGTACGTAGATGAACAGATAGAATTTCCTGAAGGTGAAGCACCAGATTCTAAAATTAAACCTGGTAAAAAACTCAGAAATGTAGGACAAAAGTGGAGTGAAATGCAAACCTTGAGGTATAAAACCAACACGCAACCTTATTATGTGTTAATGGGACACGATGAAGAAAATCTTATAGAACCAGTTGGTTATACTCCAGATGCAACGGATTATATTAATTGGCTAAATAAGGGTATAAGCAAATTCAAAAATTAAACAGGAAAATATACATCCTCAAAAGGAACTCTAAAACGTGGGCCATAGATGCCTTTTTCATCCCTGATACCACAACTAATTACCATGTTTATTTCTGCACCTCGTGGTAGGTCTAAGATTTGTTTTACTCTTAAGGTATCACTGCCTTCCATAGGGCAAGTATCATAGCCAATTGCTGCCATACTTGTCATAAAATTTTGAGCAGCAAGTCCAGCACTTTTGTGTGCAACAATGCGCATATCGCTTAAACGTGTTTGTCTATAAATAGGTTTAAAAATTCCGACAATTTGAAAAACCACAAATTTTATATAACCTAGAATGCCTGCGACATCTGTATAAATGGTTGGGATAAGTTTTTTATAATAATTGGTGGCCATTTTTTTGCGTTTCAAATCGCGTTCGCTTAAATCAGGCTTGTTATACGCTTTGTTTAGAAACTCAATATTAGCATTAGCACGTTTTCTCCATAAATCTTTTCGCGTAACAACAACTACTAATTGTTGAGCCGTTTTTGCGGCACTTTGATTAAAGCAGGCTTCTGCCAGCTTTGTTAATTTGTCTTTATCTGTAACATGATAGAATTCCCAAAGTTGAAGATTACTACTTGTAGGTGCTAATGAGGCATTTACAAGACATTGTTTTACTTTTTGAGTATCAATAGGTTCATCTTTATATACTCGAGCACTACGTCTGTAGGCAATGGCTTCTGTAACTGTTTTTTCCATATTTAGTTATACTTGTATTCTATTTTACATGTTTTACACGTATAGGTATCTTTTTCAATAATAATACCTTCTATATTGTTTTCAACAATTTTGTTAATAAAATTGTTACACGTTTCATCGCGTTTATCATTTTTACGTCCTTTCGTAAACTCATAGAATTCACCTTCACATTCTTGTTTTTCCCGTCAATTTGGACAGATTTCTTCTGGTGCCTCTCCAGATGGCTAGTTATTCTTTTTCTTATTGAAATAACTTTTTATTGATTCTAGTATTGTCATTTTTGCATTATGGTTATCTTACTAACCACTTATTTAATTCCTTATCGGATGGATTTCTTAATTTTTTTGAGTCAATTGTAATGGTTAGGAAATTTAGTTTTCTGTTCTCATACAATCTTCTTAATTCTTCTGCATATTCATTTTTTTCTACAACATCTCGAAATGAAAAACCCAGACCTTTTTGGTTTAAAACGGTTTTGTAATACTGAGTTTTATGGCATCTTTCGGTACCATAAAGTTTAATATCTGTTGCCATTTAGTGTATTGTTTTTAAAAATTCAATGGCAACATCTGGGTTTAAATGAAAATCGCTAAACACCACATTATCGTGCTTGTCGATCCATATAAACCAAGGAGTTCCTCCAGTATTATAATTGGTCATAATGTTAGAAAGTGATTTACCATCGTTAGCAATATCGTGTCCAAAAGGAATTTTTAAGTCATAACGCTTTTGAGTTTCAACCATTTTTTCAAAGGTATTAGACTCATGACCTTCAAAAACAGTTTGGATAGCGATAAATACAATAGTATCATTACCCTTTAAGCCCTCGACCATTTTTTGTAAATCTGGTAAGCCTTTATTTTGGCATCCTGGGCACCAACTCTGAAAACAATACACTATTTTAAATTTTCCTTTGAGATCAGCTAATTTAATTGGATTCGTTTCAGTTCCGTTAGCATCAATCCATCGCTTTACATTAAATTCTGGAGCTCTTAATAAAGGCTCTTGTACCTGATTTGACATCATAAATGTCCTTTCTTTTTTTTAATATTAGAATATTCTCCGTTGGCAATTCATTTTTAGAATTGCCATAGAGTATTAATATGTACATATTAGTTAAGCGTTCTTTAGCTTATCTGCATGAAGTTTACGAAGCTTCATAAGCTTTGGTGTAATTACAAAACTACAATAGCCTTGAGCCTGATTATTTCTATAATAATCTTGGTGCTCCTCCTCAGCTTCATAAAATGTTTGTGCAGCTGACAATTCTGTTACAATAGGACTGTCGAAGTGAGATTTCAACTCATTAAGAACTAGTTGGGCAATTGCCATTTGTTTGTCATCATGATAATAAACTACCGAACGATATTGTGTGCCTCGATCTGCACCTTGTCTGTTAAGAGTTGTTGGATCGTGCGTGGTCATAAAAATGACTAATATATCTTCGTAGGAAATCACGTTAGCATCGAAAGTAACTTGTATAACTTCGGCATGTCCAGTTAAGCCAGAACAAATTTCTCTGTAGGTAGGTCGACCTGGCACATTTCCACCAGAATATCCAGAAATTATATTTTCAACACCTTTTACTTCCTGAAAAACGGCTTCTGTACACCAAAAGCATCCTCCACCAATGGTGGCAATTTGCATATTAGTTGTCATTAGGCAATCTGCTTATCTAAAATCATAGATTCTGAATTAATGCAATAGCGTAATCCACTTGGTTCTGGTCCATCGGGAAATACATGTCCTAAATGCCCATCGCACGTATTACACATTACTTCAACGCGAACCATTCCAAAGGTTGAATCCTTTTTATATTTAATGGCGTTTTCTTTAATAGGTTGCGTAAAGCTTGGCCAACCTGTACCAGAACTGAATTTTATTGTAGAATCAAACAAGGGAGTATTACAACATACACAATTGTATTTGCCATCATCATAAATACTACAAAGTGCGCCACTATGAGGGCGTTCTGTACCTTTTTGTCTTGTAATTCTAAATTGCTCTGGAGTTAATTGAGCGCTCCATGCTACTTCTGTTTTTTCAACGCGTCTATCTGGCGTCGGGTTTCCTTTTACGGAAAAGTTAATAATATCTTTCCAAGTTAGCATACTATAAATTCCATTCTTTTTTTGTTAATATATGGTTTTAATAAGTTATCAATAAAGTCGAAGATTTTAGCTTTAACTTACAGGAACTAAAAAAACAACTGACTGCGCATTGTTTATTTAAATAATTAATATAAAATGCGTTATAATATCATTATTTAAATAACAATAAATTGTATTTTAGTGACCTTTTACATTACCGTATTATAATCTAGCTATTACTGTGAAAAATTATCTTTTAATTATTAGCCTTTTCTTGTTATTCACATGTCAAAATGATGATGAAGGCTTCAGCTCTAATCAAAATGAATTGATTTCATTTTCGTTTTTAACCGAATTTAACCCTTCATTGACAGAAGATGTAACACTAATATTTGATGAAGCGAACTCTTTTCAAGGGACTATAAATTATTTATGTGATATTGAAAACTTAGTAGCGACCTACGAATTTAATGGAGGTGATGTTAAAGTTGATGATATACTTCAAACAAACTCAATTAGTGAAAATGATTTCAGTAATACGGTTGAGTATAATTTGTATGATGCAACAAACGAGAGTTATCAGAGTTACTTTATTAAAATCTCATATTTTACAGGACTCCCTATTATTAATATTAACACATATAATAATGCAATAGATTCAAAAGAGACCTATGTAGAAGGCTATGTAACTGTAAAGGGTGCACTTCAATTTGATGATATAAATGAACAGGAAATGAAAATAAGAGGTCGTGGCAATTCCACTTGGTTTGTACATCCTAAAAAGCCATATCAGTTAAAATTTAATGATAAAACTCCTGTGCTCGGCATGCCAGAGGATAAAAAATGGCTGTTTCTTGCAGAGTATTCTGATAAATCTCTGATGAGAAATAAAATAACACTCGATTTTGGTCATATGAGTCATTTAGAATATACACCAAAAGGAGAATTTGCGGAAGTGTTTTTAAACCAAGATTATAATGGCACTTATTTAATTACGCAAAAAGTTGAAGAAAGTAGCAATAGACTTAATTTACCTGATAATGGGTATTTAATTGAAATTGATCAAGATTATAGAATAGATGATGATGATGTTTATTTTCAACCTATAATATTTACACAAAATTATACTTCAAATGTTTTTAATATAAAGGAGCCTTCTGTAGAATTTGATGATGTGCAATACAACTTAATTAAAGATTATATTAATGCTTTTGAATCGGCGCTATTTAGTGATGATTTTCAAGATCCGGTAACAGGTTATCAAGCTTATATTGATATTCCAAGTTTTATAGACTGGTATTTGATACAGGAAATTTCAAAAACAGTGGATTCTCAATGGTTTTCTAGCATTTATTTTAATTATGTACCAGGTGAAAAAATAAAAATGGGCCCACTATGGGATTTCGACCTTTCGTATGGAAATGTAGATTACGCCGATGCGACTTATGCTGAAGGATTCTGGATAAGAGATAACCCATGGTATCAGCGTTTATTCGAAGACCCTAATTTTGAAAACCAGGTAAAAGAACGGTTTATGTATTTCTATAATAATTCTGATATTATATATGATAAAATAGATGAATATGAAATGTATTTAGAGCGCGCTCAGGAGGAAAATTACTTAAGATGGCCTACACTAGGAACTTATGTGTGGCCTAATCCTGTTTATTTTGACACGCACTCTGAAGAAGTCACTCACCTTAAAGGTTGGTTAACCGCACGAATGAATTGGCTGCATGATCAGTTTAATTAAATCTTATAAAGCTATTATCTAAAAAATCAGTGAAGTCAAAGAGATTAACTTAGGTGTTATCTTTCTACTTTAAAAATTGAAAATACAACTGTTATATTTTAATCATAATAGAGTTGTCAGTGTTGTCGCGTTGAAACGATTTGATCTGTCGGATTTGTTAAATTCCTGATTTTTAGTTACCTTACAATATCTTCAAGTCTGATCTTTATCTTAAATGTGAGTATTGAACTCCATTTATTATATGCTATTAATTAGTTACAATTTTTTAATTTAACTGTACTCTAATTATAATCAGAGTACACAACTAACCAACAAAATCAATTAATTATGTTGAGAAAAACAATGGCATCTTTTCTGATGCTCGCAATGGCATTTACGTATTCTAATACGATAAATACACAAGAATCTGAAGATTACAATATGTGGGAGAGCATAATGTTTTCACCAGATAATACGCAATTAAAAACCTTAGGTGAAAACATGCGAAAACACAATCAGACTTATCATAAGGAAGGTCCTTATAATGCAATGGTTTACAACATTACTTCGGGTCCAAATGCTGGTAATATGATTTGGCAAATGGGTTCTATGATGTTTAAGCACAATGATACACGTCCTGAAAGCGGTGGTCATGATGAAGACTGGCGAGACAATGTGATGCCATATATTAAAAAGATGCATACCATTGAGTATTGGACACAAGATGATGAGAAATCGAATGTAGCGATGTTAGCTGGTGATGAAGTTAAGCATCCCATTTTATTTATCAGATATTTTGAAATTGAAGAAGGTCATGGTTATACAATGAACAATCACTTTAAACAAGTTAGTGAAACCTTAAAATCAATGGAAGGAGATAATCCTTGGGGTTTATATTATAATGATTTTTTACAAGGCGATTTAGGGCGTCATGTCGCTACTGTTGGGTTTTACAAAAATTGGGCAGAATTTGATGAGGATGGACCTAGTTTTAAAGAGGCCTATGAAAAGTTATATGGTGAAAATTCTTGGGATTCATTTACAGAAACAAGAGATGATACATTTAGTAACCGATGGGATGAGATTTGGACATATAATAAGAACCTTAGCGGAGATTAATATATCAAATATATGTAATAAAAAAACCACTCGTTAGGAGTGGTTTTTTTGTTTAGTTGTTGAGATTAATTTGATTTGACAGTGTTTATTTTTTTATTCTCTAATAAATTTTATCGTGTCCGTTTCTAGATATTTTATTTTAACAGCACCATACTATGTTGTAAATACAATAAAGAAAAAATGTAGTAAGTGTCATTAAGCTGTCTAGCTATAGTACGTGTATTGTGTTTGGTTAGTTTGTTCTTAAACGTTTCCTTTTAAATAACCTGGAAATTACTCGCCACTTATTTTTTCAACTTTACTGAATACTAACTACTAATTGTAGCAACAACTAATTAGAACCAATCATAATTTTGTGATATGGAATTTAGTAAATATTATAAAGGTATTCTCGACACCACAGGAATACCAGAATTCAACTTAGAACAGCATAAAAGACTTTTTAATATAATCCACTATGAAGGGCAATTAGAAAGAATGAGAAAAGAGTTAATACAATTCGGTCACAATTCAATTACAATACATTATAGAGATGAAATATTAAAGAAAGTTAATACTCTTTATAACGGACATACCCATCCTGCAAGTGTACTTTCTGAGATGTTAGATAAATCAAAAGTATAATTGATTTAATTTTTTTTCAAACATGACTAAAATCATTGTTTTATAATTGATATTTATTTTAATTTATACTATTAAAATTTCAGGGATAAATCTCGATATCCATTTACCCGAATTTAAGAAAGCCTTACAGAAATGTGAGGCTTTTTTTATCGATATAAAATACGACTGTTTAATAAAAAAGACTTTTAACTAGCAAGTAAACCCTCGGCAGTATAAAAATGGTGTAAATAATAAATAAAAAAACAACAACTAATTAGTAATTATATAGTTGAGGCTTTTTTAGGTGAGGGGTAAGGGGGTAAAATCGAACTATTTTCGGACAGATTTATTTGACAGCATTTATTCAATATTCAGCAGCGATGTTATATCAGTGCTAGGGAATTCAAATTAATGATAATTATTTTATCTTTATTAAGACAACATACTTAGAAATCTGCTTAATCTGTTCGGTCAAGGGAAGTGATTTAAGTTTTGTACTTGATGGTAGATCAATACTTTTGGGTAGAATATCTAATAAATTAGAAACGTAGCTTGTTTTGATAGAGTAAGCGACATTATCTGCTATATCTTTTCTGATTCCTGAAGAGTTAATTCCAATTAAATTAGCTTGCTCATCAAATAGTGGTCCGCCACTGTTTCCAGCTTGAATTGGTGCTGTAATCTGGTATGTCGTAATGTTTCCGTCAAAACCTGTTTTAGAGCTTATCATACCGTCAGTAACTTTAATTT
>ERZ1048872.245-NODE-245-length-65911-cov-9.967414_pt1 | contig 65911 bp, 65 predicted proteins | sample MGYA00383100_ERZ1048872 | MGnify/ENA primary metagenome ERZ1048872 (study PRJEB29581, sample SAMEA5548370) | metagenome | biome: marine; feature: coastal; material: water | depth 50 m | study: Short-term variability in the microbial, nano- and picoplankton...
GGATCAGGGCTGCGTTGCGGCAATGAATGAATACATCGCCTTGGATCATCAAAAATCTGTGTGACCCGCTAAACCAACTTTACTATTCAGACAGGCTTGCGCGATTTGACGTGAGTAACTTGCTTATGTTTCACTAAACGCCCTTGTTTGCTCAATGCTTGCGCGAAAGCACTGTTAAAGAACGGAGTGTCCAAATTGACGATGCAAGACAATCTCGACTTGCCGGACTTCCTGACAGATGACGCGGTTTCTGCGCTAAATGCGGGCCTGCACGCAGCTCCTTTTGACGTTCTTGGCCCGCACAAAAGCGGCAACAGACGCTGGATCACCGCTTTTCAACCCGATGCGGTGCGCGTGACAGCGATCGTAGGAACCCAGAAAACCGTATCGCCGCGCGTTGCTGGCGATGTTTACTGCGCACGCGTCGCGGGCTAAAACTGCACGCTCGCCATGAAATACGCCAAAGTTTCAGAGCTAGGATACACCCTGATGTTTCACGGTTTGGACAACGCAAGTTACTACAGGCTCGCCGATAACGTGCGCGAATTCTGGCATGGCGACGATGGCAAAGTTAAGGATCTGATCGAGCGTTTGGTCGGCTCTGCCCCCTACTTTGATCACGACGGACGCACGACGACATCGTCGCTGAACTTTCTGACCGCACAGGACGGTTTCATTCTGCAAGACAAGGTCAGCTATTCACGCAAGCACAATCTTGCAAACGGGGAAGAGGAACGCGATGGGCATTCCAACAATAAATCCAGCAACTTGGGCGTTGAAGGACAGACCGACGATCCTGCGATCAACGCTTCGCGCACGCGACGCAAACGGAACATGATTGCGACGCTCATGCTCTCGTAAGGGACGCCAATGAAGTTGGCTGGGGATGAGTTGAGCAATTCGCGAGACGGCAACAACAACACCTATTGTCAGGACAACGAAATAAGCTGGGTCAATTGGCCCGAAGAGGATGCAATCCAAGTCATGCCCGAAATGCAGGTCAATGTGGACTCTGTGGTTGTATTTTTCCACGAAGACGCCAGTAAGTAACGCTAGACGATAGGAACAGGAGACATCGAAATGCCGATGCAAAATGTGCGCACCACTCCGATTGAGGGCCAAAAGCCCGGAACCAGTGGTCTTCGCAAGAAAACAGCTGTTTTCCAGCGGCCGCGTTTTCTGGAAAACTACGTGCAATCCATTTTTGATGGCATTGGAGGGATCGACGGGAAAACCTTGGTCGTCGGTGGCGATGGACGCTTCTTCAATGACGGTGCGATCCAGATCATATTGCGCATGGCAGCCGCGAATAATGCGGCGAAATGCATTGTCGGCCATGGCGGAATCCTCTCGACCCCTGCCGCGTCCCATCTGATCCGTTTGCGCGAAGCAGACGGCGGTTTGATCTTATCCGCAAGCCATAACCCCGGCGGGCCTGACGCTGATTTTGGCTTGAAGTATAATGGACCAAATGGCGGTCCTGCGTCCGAGACTGTCACGGACAAGATTTATGAGTGCTCAAAGACGCTTGATCTGTACAAGATCATCACCACTGAAGGTGTGAATCTGGACACGCTTAGCACACAATCGCTGGAGGATATGACGGTCGAGATTGTTGACCCTGTCGCAGATTACGCGGCTTTGATGGAAACCATTGTGGATTTTGACAAGATCAAAGCGCTGTTCAAAGGCGGCTTCACCATGTGCTTTGACGCAATGCACGCAGTAACGGGGCCCTATGCCCACGCTATTTTGGAAGACCGTTTGGGTGCTGCAAAAGGCACTGTCATCAACGGCATCCCAAGCCCTGATTTTGGCAAGGGCCATCCTGATCCCAACCCGATTTGGGCGAAAACACTAATGGAAAAGATGTTTGGCACGGATGCCCCCGATTTTGGAGCGGCCTCTGATGGGGATGGCGATCGCAACATGATCGTGGGGCGCGCGAGCTATGTGACGCCATCTGACAGTCTCGCATTATTGACTGCAAAGGCACATCTCGCCCCTGCATATAAGGACGGATTAACAGGCGTTGCGCGCTCTATGCCGACCTCACGTGCGGCGGATCTTGTGGCGGAAAGCCTTGGTATTCCTTGCTTTGAAACACCGACAGGGTGGAAGTTCTTCGGCAATCTTCTGGATGCGGGCAAGGTAACGCTCTGCGGTGAAGAAAGCGCGGGAACAGGGTCAGACCACGTGCGCGAAAAGGACGGGCTTTGGGCGGTTCTGTTGTGGCTGAACATTTTGGCTGAAACGGAGAAATCCGTGTCTGACTTGATGTCAGACCTCTGGGCGGAGCATGGGCGCTGCTACTATTCCCGCTATGACTATGAGGATGTGGACAGCGCGAAGGCTGACAAGCTGATCACTGGCCTACGCGACAAGCTCGCAGATATTCAAGGTCAAACGATCGGCATGCTCAACGTCGAAAGCGCGGATGAGTTTGCTTATCTCGACCCTGTTGATGGATCGCAATCCGCAGGCCAAGGCATTCGGATCGCCTTCAAAGGCGGTGCACGAGCAGTGTTCCGACTGTCTGGCACAGGCACGCAGGGGGCGACGATCCGGCTCTATCTTGAGCAGTTGGAGGTGGATCCAACACGCTTGCATCAAGACCCTACAGATGCACTGGTTCACGTGCGCGACGCGGCGCTTGCCCTCTCGCAACTTGTTGAAATTACGGGCCGCAAGCAGCCAGATGTGATCACCTAAACTGGCGATAGCGGTACAATGTTCCCGTGGATCAGATAGGCACATCCGTTGTCATTTAAGGTCAAGGTCTCGCCTGAAACGCTGGCGGAATTACCCTTCACAATCTTGACCGTACTTTTCAACGACACTGTTTGCGGCTTTGCCGATAGGTTGAAAATGCAGGTCAAACGCTGCGTTGCGTCTGTACGTATCATCGCCAACAAAGGTCCAGTTAGAGAGATGAATGTTGTTGTGGCACGCGCCAATGCTGGGCTGTTTTGCGGCAAGCAATCGTTTCTTTGTAGTAGGTCAGAGTCCCCGCGTCACTTTACTGATCCACGGCGTTCGCCGCTTGCGGGGCTTTCACAGGCAACCAAAGTGAAGCACTGGAAACCCCGCGTTTGGTGCGTCTTTTTCCCAGACTATCAGCCTACGGCAGCCATTACGGCGCTTTACGGCAGGCCAATAACGGATCGCGGGAGGATCGGTGAGTTCTTCAAAGACCAGTTCTGTCTCGGTCTGACCCAACTCCTTGCCCTAATAGATCCCGATCATGCCTTCAAACGACATCAACATTGAGCAGGTAAGCCGCGCGATGCTGTCCTCGGAGATCACGTACTCGGCCCAACGGCTGTCCTGACGCGGCACGTCATGATTGCTGAAGGACCAATAGGGATGGCCGTCGGTTGCGCAGGATTGGAAGCCCGAGATGCGATTGCGAAAATGCTCCGCGTTGAAATCGGAGGCCAACATCGCAAAGCTATAGGCCATATGCAGGCGCGCGCGACCTTGCGTGTATTCATCCATAATCTCGATAGAGCGATGACCCATTTCGCCGACTTCACTCACCATCATGATGTCATCATATTGATCCGTCAGTGCGCGCAAGCGTTCCAGAAACTCGATGTTTTCCGGGCGCGTTTTGTGGTAGATATTGTTCTGCACGCCATAGAGATCTGTCGCCATGTCTTGTGGCGCGGCCTGCCCCGGCAGGTTCGAGCGCAGCTTTTGATCGTGGAAGTAGTAGTTCACCGTATCAAGCCTGAGGACGTCAAGTCCGCGATCCAGTCAGAACTTTCAAGTCTCTAAGATTGCGTCAATCACATGAGGATTGTGAAAATTCAAAATCAGGCTGCGAAGCGAGGAAGTTGCGCAAATAGTATTGACCGCGCTGCGGATCCACGGCGATGCAGTTCGACACATCATATCCCATATCCTTTTTCGGAGAGGCAAAGATCGGCGACAGCCAGAGGCAATCAACACCCAAATCCGCAATATGACCCGAGCGCTACGTGATCCCTGCAAGGTCGCCAACACCGTTGCCTCTGCTGTCTTGATAGGGCCGCGGATAGACCTGATAGATAACAGCGTTGCGCCACTATTCTTGCATAATATGTGCTCCGGGAGTGATCAAATTTTTGCGCTTGCTCTAGAGGTGATTGGTCTTAAGGGTATCCAAAAAGCACGCACTTAAGGCCTGTTTAGAACGTCTAAAAAGCTAACGATGCGTGCTCATCAGCCAAACACACTGATGTATTCGCTCACGCCGACACCAAAGCGACGCTGAAACGCGCGGCGCATGCGTTGAAGGTCGCCAAACCCGCTATAAATCGCGACCTGTTTAGGCACCATTCGATCCGCCAAAAGCCCGCGTGCATGATCAACGCGCACGCGTTCGACGAATTGTGCAGGCGTTTCTTGCAATGTTTGCTTGAAATGCCGCGACAAGGTGCGTGCGTTCATGCCAGCATTTGAGGCGAGTTCATCCAAGGTCCAGTTCAAATGGGGTTGCGTCACGACTTGTTCGATCAAGCGCGAAAGGCGGTCACTACCGCTAAATTGTCCCGCAAGATGAATGGAATACTGGCTTTGTCCACCAGTTCTACGCAATTGCACCACCAGCACACGCGCTACCTCTAGCGCTGAAGCCTGCCCGCAATCGCGCGCAATAATCGACAGAGCCAGATCAATGCCTGTGGTGATCCCTGCAGAGGTGAATATCTGACCGTCCAAGACGCAGATCTTATCAAGGTCCCAATTAACGTGCTCATATTCGTTCGCATTATCCGCACGCGACCAATGGGTCGTTGCTTTGTGTCCATCAAGCACCCCCGCAGCCGCCAAAACCATCGCACCCGAGCACACAGATATTAGGCGCGGAGCATTTGCTGATGCAGCGCGGCGTTGGATAACCTCACGTAGCAATTGGTTTTCAATGATTTCATCAACGCCTGCGCCACCGGGAATCAACAAATCCGCACTCTCGCGCGTGTCGCGTAGCGCCGCCTCTGCACCCAAAATCATGCCGCAGCAGGTCGTCACATTTGCGCCATCCAAGGACAAATACCGCATCCGATACTTACGCCGCCCATTGAACTTTGCAGTTTTGAACGCCTGAACCGGACCGGAGACGTCCAACAGATTCACATCGTCATAGAGCACCACATCAATGGTACGGTAGCTTTGCGGCTTGTCCATAATTGATACCTAATTGACATATTAGACAAAACACTTCTGTATTATGAAGGTGCGAGTCAACCCTACAGACAGGATCTCAAACATGTCAGTCACTTCACTTGCACGAAACGGAAACTTGATCTGCTTGCTTGTTGCAGATGCCATTTTGGCAAGCTCCATGCCCATATTGATTATTTTGGGTGGGCTCGCAGGGTTGATGCTGGCCCCGACCATGACGCTCGCGACTCTGCCTGCGTCCTTGCAAACGCTCGCTTGGTTGTTCGCGGCTGCACCATTTTCTTTGATGATGGGAAAATATGGCCGCAAGGTTGGGTTTATTGTGGGCACGTTCCTCACCATCGTGGGGGCCTTGGTGGGCACTTGGGCGCTGATCTCTGGTAGTTTTGCGCTGTTGTGCGTGTCCCACCTGATCTTGGGTATCGGACTGACGTCGCTACAGTATTTTCGATTTGCTGCAGCAGAAGTAGTGAGCAGAGACTGGAGACCCGTCGCGATCTCATTGGTGCTGACCTCTGGCCTCATCGCGGCGTTCGTCGGGCCACAGATCTTTATTTTGACCAAAGATATGCTCGCCCCGTTTTCGCTCGCGGGGGGCTATACGGCGATTGTCGTGATCTGCCTCGTTGGCATCTTGCCCCTTGCAGCGTTGAACATGCCGCCTACCCCTCAAGCGACCCGCGCGCCATCGACCTCCAGGCTGGCATCGCTAGCCGTACTGAAACGCCCAGCAGTTCGAAAAGCTGTCGTGATCGGCGCGACGTCGCAAGGTGTTATGATGTTCATGATGGTGCCGACCACATTGGCGATGATTGGCTGCGGCTTTTCTGAAGCCTCTGCGGGCAATGTGATCCGCTGGCATGTGGTGGCCATGTTTGCGCCCAGCTTTTTCACAGGCTTTCTGATCAAACGCTTTGGCGTCACACCTGTGGTGACTGTTGGTCTGGTCCTGCTCGCAATTTCCGCAGCTATCGGGATCAGCGGTCAATCCGCCACGCATTTTTACGGCGCTTTGATCTTGCTCGGCGCTGGATGGAATTTCAGCTATATCGGCGCGACAGATATGCTCGCAGGTGCCGTGCCTGATGCGGAAAAGTCAGTCGCTCAAGGTGCCAATGACACGGTAATTGCGTTGATCTCGACCCTCTGCGCCTTCGTTTCGGGCGCAGTAATCGCGGCCCTTGGTTGGACCGTGCTATCCGCGATGACTTTGGGTATTGTCGCACTGTCTTTTGGTGTTTTGTTTATGAACCAAGGCGGCAAGCGGCCCGCCTCCAGCACCCTAACCTCGCACTAGTGAAGCGATCGGCTTCATAGATGTCAATTTTTTAAGAATCACATCTTTGACGCTTGGTAAAAGGGCTTGCGTCACCCCAGCCTTCAGCGTCTTCTGGCCTTCTCAAAGATGACAGGGCAAAACAATGGGAATGCGTTTCTTCTCAACCAAAGATCGTCCGTTTCATATGGGCCCATACCCGCTTGAGCGATTGAAGCGTCGTGCCAGCATGCCAGATCTTAGTGTCGTACCACATTCACGACCGTTAGATTTCCGCGATCTGCAAACTCCGCATTCGTTGGTCAATGCCATGGGTGAATATCAGGCGATGATGGATGCGATCCGCGAAGGCGTCGTCAATCCCACTCCCGCCACCGCACCACACGATGTCCAAGAGCGTGCCAATCACATGAAAGCCTTCGGGTATTTTCAGGACACTTCGATGATTGGCATATGTGAGTTGCCCGAAAGTGCCTTGCTTGCAAAGTCGACGCGCAACGCTGATATCGACCGTCTTGCCAATGATATTCGCACCAAGCAGACAAAAACGCTGGCCTCTGGCATTGATCAGATTATGGCCGCCTTAAAGGAGTCCATCGAAGCGCCTCTCGGGCCGATTGATGAACACACCCACGCGATTGTCTTACTGGTTGAACATCACCGCGACCCAAAAGCACATGAGCCGGGCAGCGAGTGGATCATCGGGATGCAGGATCATCGTGCCGCCCTTCGAGCGACGGAAACAGCTATTATTTTAGCCGAATATCTACATCTTTTGGGATTTAGTGCGCGCGCGCATACGGCGACCTCTTCGGATGTTGACTTGAACCAACTCGCCGTTGCATCCGGTCTTGCGTCGGTTGAAAAGGGGCGTCTTTTTGCGCCCTATATTGGCGAAGGGTTCGGTCTTGCCGTGGTCACGACAGACTTTGGCATGGCCATTGATGCGCCACTTGCGTCTTGGGCAGATCAACCCAATAGCCCTGCTTGGTGGGTTGGCAAAGGCACTTCAAAAAGCGCGCTGAACAGGGATCCATATGCAAAGCGACGCTATGTGGATGGTGCGCATCCGTTTGAGAAACTCAAGCGCGTTGATACCCCAACAACCTACATTGATGAAGAACGGGTCGCGCGTGTGCCCAAGCGCGCAGATATGTTCGCGCGGGCGCAATTTGGTGATTTGGGCAAGAAACAGCAAGAGGCAGCATCGGGCGGTTGGTACGTTCGCAAAAGCGCGCATTCTTTTTCGCAAAGACGCGTTTTGGCGGCCTTCGTGCTGCTGCAAGACGGTGAGAGCATCGAGGTTGTCCACAAGCAGACAGACGCCCAGCGCAATGCTGAAAACGTCAAAGCCGCAAGCTATTTTTTAGGCGTTGATGCGGTTGGGATCAGCCGCTGCCCCGATTGGACATGGTACAGTCATGATGCGACGGGTGCGCCGATTGATCCACCTCATAACAATGCGATCAGCATGATTATCGATCAGGGTTATGAGACAATGGAGGGGGCGTCGGGCGATGATTGGATCGCCGTGTCGCAATCCATGCGGGCCTATCTGCGGTTCTCGCTTTTGGGTGGGATCATCGCCAAACAGATCCGTAATTTGGGTTACAAAGCCAAGGCGCATTCGGTCATGGACGGCGAAGTTTTGCAGCCACCTTTGCTGCTTTTGAGCGGTCTTGGCGAGGTCAGCCGCATTGGTGAGGTCATCCTGAACCCCCTGCTTGGCCCACGCCTTAAATCAGGTGCCGTTACCACAGATATGCCTCTCGCCTATGACAAGCCTATCGACTTTGGTCTACAAAACTTCTGCGAGAGCTGCAATAAGTGTGCGCGTGAATGCCCCTCTGGCGCAATCACTGCTGGGCCGAAACGTATGTTCAACGGCTATGAAATTTGGAAATCCGATAGCGTCAAATGCACAACCTATCGCATCACAGCCGAAGGCGGTGCGATGTGCGGTCGCTGCATGAAAACCTGCCCCTGGAACCTTGAAGGGATCTTTAAGGAAAAGCCATTTCGCTGGGCGGCGATGAACATGCCGAAGGCCGCGCCCATCTTGGCCAAGCTCGATGATACGCTCGGGAATGGCGGCGTCAATGACGCGAAAAAGTGGTGGTGGGATTTAGAGTTGAAAGAGGACGGTGGCTATAAAGAGCCTGCCGCGCCGATCAATCGCCGTGATATCGATCCTAATCTTGATTTGAAATTCGAAGATCAAACGCTTGCGGTCTATCCCGCCAATCTCGCGCCTTGGCCCTATCCCTATCCGTTCCCCATGGATCGCGAAGCGGGCATCAAGGCCTACCAAGACATGATCAGTGCGGATGAATACAAAGCACGCCTTGCGCGCGGCGACACCGAAAGCCTCGCACATGAGCGGCCCGATTTCACCGATGCGCCCGTCATCATGGCGCGTGTCAGCAAGGCCGAAGCCATGACCGCGGATGTCACTAAATATGAGTTCACGGCGTGGGACGGCTCCGCCCTACCCACGTGGACTGCGGGCGGACATCTCGACATTGTAGTGACACCTGATTTCCTACGCCAGTATTCGATGTCCGGCGATCCTGCCGATACCACAAAGTACCAAATTGGAGTGCTACGCGAAGACGAAGGGCGTGGCGGATCGTTGATGATGCATAAGATCTTCAATAAAGGGCGACGCGTGTTCATTTCCAAACCGATCAATCACTTTGAATTGGTGGAAGAGGCTAGAAAAACCTTCCTGATGGGCGGTGGCATCGGCATCACACCGATGATCGCTTTCGCACATCGCTTGTATGCTTTGGGTCATCCGTTTGAACTGCATTATTCAGCAAGCAAGCAGGATGGTGCTGGGTATGTTGACGATCTCAAAGCGATGCCGTGGGCCAAACATGTGCGGTTTCATTTCTCGGATCAAAACACGCGCGCGGATTTGGATAAGATCCTGAAGGGTTACAAAGACGGCTGGCACGTCTACTCATGCGGACCGGATCGCTACATGGAAGGTGTTGTGCAGGCTGCCGCACGCCAAGGTTTCCCTGAAGAGGCGCGGCATTTGGAGTATTTCTCCGTTCCCGAACAACCCGATTATGTGAACCACGGCTTCACCGTCACGCTTGCCAAGTCCGGCAAAGAACTTGCGGTAAACGCGGATGAAACGCTTGCGGATGTGCTTAACGCGAACGGTATCCCAATCGATGTTAAATGCTCTGACGGGATTTGCGGTGTGTGCAAATGCGGATTGCTTGAGGGCGATGTGGAGCACCGCGATTACGTGCTGTCTAACAGTCAACGCGAGAGCGAAATTATCACCTGCCAATCCCGCGCTGCCGATGCAGACGGCCATATTGTGATCAACCTGTAAGGACACCAGCCCATGAAGACACAAGTAGCCATCATCGGTGGCGGTCCTTCAGGACTATTACTTTTCTAAGCTTTTCCACAAACGTGGCATCGACAGCATCGCGTTAGAACGCAAAACAAAGGAGTATGTTCTTGATCGCATTCGAGCCAGCGTTTTAGAGCGCGGCTTTGTTAGTCTTATGCTCGAAGCTGGTGTAGCTGAGCCGCTTGATGCAGGAGGGTTTATGCATCAAGATACGCAAGTGTCCTTTGGTGACACGATGTTTCTCATCGGTTTTAAAGAGCTCACGAGTCGTCCAGTCACCGTTTATGGCCAAACCGAAGTGACCCGCGATCTCTATGCCGCGTGCGAAGCGGCCAATTGCAGGATCGAATTCAATGTTGAAAATGTGGTCATCAACGACGCAAAAAGTGACGCGCCCTATCTGTATTATTCGGTTGCGGGTGAAAACTGCCGGATAGAATGCAACTACATCACGGGTTGCGACGGGTTTCATGGGGTAAGCCGCTCAAAGTTTCCCGCAGATGTACGATGCGAACACGAAAAGACCTATCCGTTTGGCTGGCTTGGCATCCTGTCCGAAACACCGCCCGTTGAACACTAATTGCTCTATTCTGGTTCTGAGAACGGCTTCGCACTGTGCTCTATGCGCAATGAAAACCTTAGCCGCTGCTATATCCAGTGCATAAGCCCGAGGACTGGTCGGATGAGTCCTTTTGGGACGAATTGAAACGCTGGCCCAGCTCGCGGAAACGGTACTTTGGCGCTACACGTGGACGACTTTGGTATTGATGGTTTCCGTCGCGGCGGGGAGTATCGTGATCGGCACGTTGACCGCTTAGCTGGTCGCCACCGCCGAGTTCAAAGGTGGGCGCTTTTTCGAGATTGCGCTGGTCATCTCCCTAGCATTTCCCGCCTACGTGTTGGCTTACGCCTACACGGATATTCTGGATCACCCGAGCATAGTGCAATCGACATTGCGCCATGTGATGTATTGGGGGCCGCGTGATTATTGGTTTCCTGAAATCCGCTCCCTTGGGGGGGGCCGCATTGATGTTGACACTCGTGCTTTACCCTTACGTATATTTACTGGCGCGCGCCTCTTTTCGGATGCAGGCAGCAACCCCATTTTATGCGGCGCGCTCGCTTGGATCCTCGCCGACAAACGCGTTTTTGCTTGTGTCACTCCCTATCGCACAGCCCGCAATCGCGGGGGGCAGTCTTCTGGTGATTATGGAAACCATCGCCGATTTCGGAACGGTCGCCCATTTCAGCGTTCAGACTTATGCGAGGGGCATTTACACCAACTGGTTTGGCATAGCGGATCGCGGTGCAGCCGCGCAGCTTGCTCTTGGATTGCTGGCCTTCGCGCTGCTTGTGGCTTTGCTCGAATACATCAATCGCGGCTCGGCCCGATACAGCGTTAAAGAGTGCTAAGAAACCTTCACGCGGTTCCAGCTTAGCACCAGACGCACCCTTGCGGCACAGATCACATGCGCCTTGCCTGTGGTCTTTGGGGTGATTGTGCCAACGATCACGTTGATTGCGATGGGGTTACCATCAGAGCAAAATATCTTCTCCAGCCGCTATCTACATTTCATCCAAAATTCCCTTACTTTGGCGAGCATTGCCGCGCTTGTCACAGTGGCCGCGGCGATCCTCATAGGCACGTTCAATCGCGTGGCCTCAAACAAGCTTTCGCTGGCCTCACTCTTTATCGGGCGTCTTGGCTACGCATTGCCAGGGGGCGTGATCGCCGTCGGGCTTTTGGTGCCGTTCGCGGGCTTTGACAATTGGCTAGAAGCAAGAATTGATGCGCTGTTTGGCATTTCAACGGGTTTGCTAATCTCTGGTTCTATCTGGCTGTTAATCGCGGCCTATATGATCCGCTTTTAAGCAGCTGCGATTGGTGCCTATGACAGTGGTCTGTCGAGCATCACGCCCAATGTCGATGCTGCCTCTCGCATGCTAGGGCGCACTGCTTGGGGCACTGTGCGGGATATTCACTTGCCCGTTTTGCGCCCCAGCATTCTGACTACTTTGCTGATTGTTTTCGTGGATGATGCAAGTCATATCCTCAAAGTCAGAATACAAGCGTTCATCCGTGTCATAGTGGCGTGAGGAAGAGAGGTTCAATTCCCCCTCCGCATAGAGTCTGCCACCCATGGTAATGGACAAAAATGGCTCGTAATGGTTAGGTTTTTCATTCGGTTTCTCCAGATAAATCAACGTCAGGCAATGCCCTGAATGAGATTTGATTAATTACCGATTTTTTCTGTCGAATTTAAATATTCAACATCAAGAAACAAAAGTAATCTCCTATTAGTCGCCTTGAGATAGAAGAGATTTAACCTTAGGATTTACACGCGCGCACCCTAGGATGGTCTTATGACACAGCCCAAAGACACAATGATCAATACGACCATAACACGCGTTGATGCCCAGATTTTTAATGTCCCATTGGCCGAAGTCTTAACCGATGCCAAACATGGCGATCACACGCATTTCGAATTGGTGACAGCGACCATTGGCCTATCTGATGGCTCAACGGGAACCGGATATACCTACACTGGCGGCAAAGGTGGCCGTGCAATTCTTGCAATGATCGAACATGACCTTGTGCCCTTTTTGGTCGGTCGTGACGCAGTTGATGTGGAAGCGCTTTATGAGGCGATGCAATGGCATGTCCACTATGTGGCGCGCGGCGGCATTGCCTCTTTTGCAATCTCAGCAGTGGACATCGCGCTTTGGGATTTACGTGGAAAACGGACGAGTGCGCCGCTTTGGCAAATGGCCGGAGGCACATCGAACTCGTGTCGCGCCTATTGTGGTGGCATTGATCTGAATTTCTCGCTGCCAAAGTTGATAAAACAGACCGAGGGCTATCTCGCGCGTGGGTTTGACGGCGTGAAAATCAAAATCGGGCAACCCAATTTGGCCGACGATGTAGCGCGTGTGAAAGCAATCCGCGATGTGATCGGACCCGACATCGCATTCATGGTTGATGCCAATTACTCAATGAGTGTCCCGCAAGCGATTGAGGCCGCGCGCGCATTCGAACCGTTTGATCTACTCTGGTTCGAAGAACCAACAATCCCTGATAATTATAAAGGGTACGGCGAGATCGCGCGCGACACTGGTATACCTTTGGCGATGGGCGAAAATCTCCATACCTTGCATGAATTCGAATATGCCTGCGAGGATGCGGAGCTGTCCTATATCCAGCCCGACGCCTCCAATTGCGGTGGTATCACAGGTTGGCTTCAAGTGGCAGAGCTCAGCCGCAAACATGGCTTGCCCGCCTGTAGCCATGGTATGCAAGAACTGCACGTCAGTCTTGTCTCCGCACAGCCCAACGCGGGTTTGATCGAGGTTCACAGCTTTCCGATAGACGAATACACCACACGTCCTTTGGTGGTAAAAAACGCGCTTGTCATCGCACCAGATGAGGCGGGCATAGGCGTCACATTCGATTGGGATAAGTTGCGCGCGGCGCATGCCACTGTGACTTAAGACCTATCTACACGCCGCCATAATACCGCGTAGTTCGGCAAGGCCACGCATACGCCCGATCAGCGGATAACCTGGCGTGCTATGCCCGCCCAGATCCCCCAGCAATTCTTGCCCGTGATCGGGGCGCATTAGGATTTGCCAATCTTGGCGCCCTTCCGCGCGGCGGCGTGATTGCTCCTCCATCAAGGCGCGCACAGTCGCAACCATATCCGTATCGCCCTCAAGATGCGCCGCCTCGAAGAAGTCAGGCTTGAACTGATCCGAGCCTTCAATCCGCTTCGTATTGCGTAAATGCGCGAAATGGATGCGCGGGCCATGTCGGCGCACATAAGCAGCAGCATCAAAATCTGCCGCGACCCCAAGCGATCCAGTACAAAGCGTAGCCCCATTGGCAGGCACATCCACCGCTTCCAAGACCGCTGCATAATCATCCGACGTCGACATCACCCGCGGCAGCCCCAAAAGCGAAAACGGCGGATCATCGGGATGACAGCACAGGCGCAAGCCCAACTCTTGCGCAACTGGCGCGACTTCACCAAGGAAATCGATCAGATTTGCTCGCAATTTTTCAGGCGTGATGCCTGTGTACGTAGCAAGCAAGGCACGTACATCCGCCACGCTCCACGCATCGTTTGCCCCGGGCAGACCAGCGGTGATGTTCTTTTGAAGCGTCGTTTTCTGCGCTTCACTCATTCCATTGAAGCGTGTCTTCGCCTGCGCCACGCAATCGTTTGAGTAGTCGTTCTCCGCCCCAACGCGCCGTAAAATATGGAGATCGAAGACCGCAAAGTCGATCAAATCGAAATGCATCGCAGCCCCTCCGTGCGGCTGCGGCGCACGGAGGGTCGTGCGGGTCCAATCCAAGATCGGCATGAAATTGTAGCAAATCGCACGAATGCCATTTGCGGCCAAAGCGCGCAAACTCAATTTATACGCGGCAAGGTGATCTTTCATGTCAGCCGTCTGTGTCTTGATCGCCTCTGAGACGGGCAGGCTTTCCACCACATCCCAGTTGAAATTCTGCGCACGCAGCAGGTTTTGGCGCGTAGTTATGGCCTCGCGAGTCCATTCTGTTCCGGGGGGAAGATCATGCAAAGCGGTAACAATACCCTCGACACCAACCTGATGTAGCTCGGATAATGTGATGGGATCATCGGGACCAAACCAACGCCAACATTGTTTCATGGTAACCATCCTTTTCGAAGTGGGTGATCCAAGCCAAGGGGCAACGCAACGCGCGTTCCCGTGCGTGCCGCGTGATAGATTGCTGTGACAAGTTCAACCGAAGCGAGACCATCCTTTAATGTGACCACAGAGTTAAGTTTGCCATTCAGAGCTTTGCCAATTTCAGTGAAAAGCCCAACAAAACCAACGGCCTCTTCCGGTGTCTGGGCCAGCACTGCGTCAATTTCCACCTGTTGCTTTGGATCGCGTGCCGTGAAGGTCCACGCTTGTGCGCCCGGCGCGTAGGGTTCAGTGTCCGAAGTCGCCGTGAGATGTTCAAACACGAAGCGCAGCCGCGTTTCATCCCGCGCAGCCCCTAAAGTTATGTTGCTTGAGCAGAGCGCCCCTGAGCGCATTTCAAAACTGATCGCAGCACAATCTTCTGTTTCGATGTCATTGACGCGCGTCGTCGTCATCGCGCTGAGCGCGGCAATCTCACCCGCGATATGTGTCAAAAGATCATGATTGTGGATCGCATGTCCCAGCACCGCCCCCCCGCGTTCGCCCGCCCATGTACCGCGCCACTCTGATGCATAATACTCTGACCCGCGCGACCAATGGGTCTCCACAGTTGCCGTTTGAACCTGCCCCGTGAGATCCGCCGCCATCATGTGACGCAATTTCGCCAAGGACGGTCCCCAGCGATATTGAAAAACAGGGAATACTTGTTTGCCACCGGCCTCAGCCGCATCTTTGATCGCAGCTGCATCGGCCATTGAGGTGGCCAAAGGTTTCTCGCAAATCACATGCTTGCCGGCTTCAAGCGCCTTGAGCGTAATCAGCACATGAAGGTGTGGTGGCAAGCACACATCGATCACATCAATGTCTGGATCAATGAGCGCGTCTTCAATTGCAGCGCTGGCCACGAAATCATCACCTTCGCGTATGTCCTCAATTCGCGCGAGGTCTTGATCTATCACTCGCGTCACATGAAATGCACCACGCAGCTCACGGTAGGCTGCAAGATGTTCGCGCCCGATGCCCGCGCCCAGAATTGCGACTGTGATCATTGCGCGTCCGCCATCGCCTGCGCGTGCAGTGCGAGTTCCATCACCTTAAAGCAATGCGCCTGCGTCATCGCGGTTTCAGATCGGTGCTCAATATCATGCGCGAGCCGTCTGAAATAGGGCAGCCCCGCATCAGCGGCGTCGATCTTTTCACACCGCGTTTCATTTACGAGTATCAAATGATCCGTGCCCGTAGAACCACCGACATCAACGTATTTGCGCAGTTCCAGATAACCCTCTGTGCCAAGGATCGTCAGCCGCCCATCACCCCATGTCGGCATGGCATCGGGCGTGAACCAATCGACACGAATGTAGCCAGTGCCTTTGTCGCTGCTGATGTTAATCTCACCAAAATCCTGAAGCTCTTGGCTCGTTGGATTGGCGTAGTTTGCAGTGAACGCACGGTTGATCTCAGCTTCGGTGGAACCTGTGTAGTGCAGGAATTGGTCAATCTGATGCGAGGCAATATCGGTCAATATCCCGCCAAAGCAATCTTTGCGAAAGAACCAATCTGGCCGGGTAGCACGGTTTAAGCGATGCGGCCCTAGCCCGACTGTTTGCACCACCTTACCGATAGCACCCTCTACAACCAGCTCTGATGCGCGCGTGCTCACGGGGGTTTCAAAACGTTCGGAAAAGTTAACGGACCAAATCCGGCCCGTTTGTGCAACCGCGCCTTTGATTTGCTCTAACTGCGCCAGCGTTGTGCAACCGGGTTTGTCGCTCATCACATCCATGCCATGAGCCATCGCGCGTTGCGTTAAGGCCGCGCGATCCACTGGAATGGCAGAGATCAAAGCAAGATCAGCGCCGCTGTCTAGCGCCTCCTCTAGACTGGCGAAACGTTTCAAATCGGGAAACCGTTTGCGAAATCCAGCCAGCGTTTCGGGGCTACCTTCCGTCCAAAAGCCGAGGCATTTCACCCCTGCCTTTTCCATATTCTCGGTCATGCCATAAATGTGGCGATGATCGAGGCCGAGGGCGATACTTGTGAGGCTCATCAATTGACCTCTGTGCGTTCGCCGCTTTTGCTGGCGCGCTCCATTGCGTCAATCACCGCATGCGTGAGCAAAGCTTCGCGCGCTGGAATCAATGGGGGGCGACCTTGTGCAATGGCGTCTGCAAAATCCTCGATCACACTTTGGTGCCACGCATGGGTGAACCCCATTGGATCTGAGCCGCCACCGGTTGTCGCTGACGCGCCAAAGACTTCCGTTTCGCCATTAAGATCCGTCAGCGTTAAAATACCCTCCCCTAAAAGGGCGGCACCTTTCGTGCCTTGAAGCGCAATCGTTTCCGCGCCGCCCGGAAATGCGGCAGTTGTCGCCATAAGGGTTCCGACAGCTCCGCAATCAAACTCAAGCAACGCTCCGGTCCAATCTTCGGCCTCTAGATGGTGAAGCGCGGTGCGTCGCATCATTGCTTGCACTGCTATGATCGGCCCAAGCAACCAGTGCGCTAAATCAAGCGTATGAATTGCTTGTGAAATCATCACACCGCCGCCATCGCGTGCGTAGGTTCCACGCCCCTGCACATCGTAATAGGCCTGATCCCGCCACCACGGTACGCGGATCTCGACGCTCACGATGGTGCCCAAACGGTTTGAGGCAAGCGTTTCCTTCAACGCAATCGACGCGGCGCGCACGCGATGCTGAAAGACGACGCCGAGGGGGACTGTCGCCTTCTCGCAAATTTCAACAATCTCGCGCGCGGCATTCAAAGTGCGCTCAATCGGCTTTTCCAAAAGGATAGGTTTGCCCGCGCTTGCCAGTTTTTGCGAAGCTTCCAAGCGCGCATCAGGTGGCGTTGCGATGATCACCACATCAACGCTCGGATCCAGCGCGATTGCATCGATTGAGGGAAATGCACGGGTTTGATGGATGGCAGCAAACTGCGCCGTTTTCGCAGCATCGCGCCCGAGCACACCGCAAAGCCGCAACCCATGAGACGACCTTTTGATAGCATTGATGTGGGTTTCAGCCACCATTCCAATGCCAATTAGTGCAATATTCACAACGCTCTCCTGTCTGGCTTAATTTGAACCATTGAAACGACAGTTTGCAAGCTGCAATACTGCTCAAAGCACAGGAAATAGCGCGGAGAGATCACGATGACACCAAGCTTACAAACCGCGCAGGACAGGCTTTATCACGGCATCAAAGACCTGCCGATTGTGTCGCCGCATGGGCATTGTGAACCCGCTTGGTTTGCGCAGAACCTACCTTTCGCAAATCCGGCGGAGTTGCTGGTTGTTCCCGATCACTACGTGTTTCGCATGCTTTATTCGCAGGGTGTGCCCTTGGCACGCCTTGGTGTTGGCACCCCCGGCAAAACAGCCGATCCGCGCGAGGTGTTTCGGATATTCGCACAACATTGGCATCTGTTCCTTGGCACTCCCTCGCGCACGTGGATACGTTACGTGCTAAATGAGACCTTGAGCATCAAAGATGCGCTGTCGCCAGAGACGGCTGATAAGATTTATGATGACATTTCAGATATGATAGCGCGTGACGATCACCGTCCCCGCGCCTTATTCGATCAGTTCAATATTGAGGTTCTCGCGACAACAGATTCCGCGCTTGATGACTTGCAACACCATGCGAGTATTCGGGCTAGCAAATGGCAGGGTCGTATCATTCCCACGTTTCGCCCCGATAGCGTGCTTGATCCAAGCGATCCTGCATTTGTGAAAAACTTAGATGCGCTTGCCGCGATAACGCAGACAGATCTGGGCAGTTATAAGGGTTATCTCGCAGCGCTGCGCAAGCGCCGCGCAGACTTTGCGGAAATGGGCGCGACGGCGACGGATCACGCAATTGAAACAGTGCATACTGAGTGGTTGAGTGATCCAGAGGCGCTCTATCAAAGGCTTCGCTCCGGCAAAGGGCAAGCGGACGACGCGCTTAGATTTTATGGGCATATGCTGATCGAAATGGCGCAAATGTCGGTTGAAGACGGGCTTACCATGCAAATTCACGCGGGTAGCAAACGCAACACCAACACGCAGGTTCTGGCTGAGTTTGGGCACGACAAAGGCGCGGATATCCCTGTCGCCACCGATTGGGTGCGCGGACTTGAGGCGCTTTTGAACCGTGTCGGCAACACGCCGAACTTGCAGATCATTTTATTCACCCTTGATGAGACCACGTACGCGCGCGAGCTCGCCCCGATGGCGGGGCATTGGCCGTGCTTGCGCATTGGTCCGCCTTGGTGGTTTCACGACAGCGCGGCGGGCATCGCGCGCTACTTTGATCAGGTTGTGGAGACCGCTGGGTATTACAACATGGCAGGCTTCAACGACGACACGCGCGCGTTTCTTTCGATCCCCGCACGTCATGATTTGTGGCGACGTGGCGTTGCCCAACATCTTGCGACGCAAGTCGAAAACGATGCCTTCGGGTTAAGCGATGCTTCGGAGATCGCACAATTGTTGGCGACGGATTTGGCACGATCCGTTTATGGATTGGATCGCTAGATGGGACGCATTGTTCATTTCGGATTGGGCAATTTCGCGCGCGCCCATCTTTTGGATTACACCGCAGATGCGGGCGGTTGGGATGTTGTTGGGGTCTCGCTTCGCTCCGACAAAATCCGCGATGGATTGAGGGCGCAAGGGTTCGCATATGGCTTGGCCGTGCAAGGCGTCGGGTTGAAACACATCGATATTTTGCGCGAAGTCCTTGTCGCGCCCGAAGACCCTAGCGCTGTGTTAGCCGCGATGACACGCGCAGATATCATTTCAGCAAGTGTGACTGAAAAGGGCTATCACCTAGGCGCGGACGGTCTCTTGGATCTGAGTAATTCATCTATCCAAGAGGACCTAAGCGGCACAGGCCCAAACACGTTGATTGGCTTTCTTGCAATTCATTTATCAACGCGCCAAACCCCGCTTACGGTGATGAGTTGCGACAACCGCGTTGAGAACGGAAGTGTTCTTAAAGCCGCGGTGCAGCGCTTTGCTGAGAGCGCACAGATCGCAATCAATTGGGCGCTCGTATCCTTTCCCAACGCTATGGTGGATCGCATCACCCCCGCAACAACAGATGAATTACGCACCAAGCATAGTGACCCGATGGTCGTGCCCACAGAAGCGTTTCGCGAATGGGTGATCGAAGATAATTTCAAAGGCCCGCGGCCCAATTGGCCGGATGTTCAAATTGTAAGCGACGTTGCCCCGCATGAATTGCGCAAATTACGCATGCTCAACGGGGCCCATTCCGCGCTTGCCTATGCAGGTCTGTTGCGTGGACATAAATTTGTACATCAGGCGATTGCCGATCCAGATTTGCGCAAACTTGCGGTTCAGCTTATGTCTGAGGCGGGGGCGATTTTGCCGAAAAACGAGCGGGTTCTGGTGCCGGCTTATTCACAAGCCTTGATTGAGCGGTTTGAGAACCCTGAGTTGGCACATCGCTTGGATCAGATCGCGATGGATGGCTCGCAGAAAGTGCCATATCGATTTGCACAAACACTTCGCGCAGGCTCGGCCCCATCGGTTGCAACAGCTCTTGATGCGTGGCTTGAGTTCTGCATCTGTGAAACACAAGCAGGACGCCGCTTGAATGACACACGCGTTGATGACATTGTACAAGCGGCCCGCACTTCATCTCCAAAGACAGCAATTCTGGCTTTGATTAACTGCGCCGATCTTGTGCAGTTTATCTCGGAATAATCGCACCGCGATGCTGAACCACACGCGCGGCGAGGTCGTGTCCGCGTAACAGTGCTTCCGCTTGCGATTTGCCCGTTAGCACCCCGCTTAGATATCCACCATTAAAACTATCGCCTGCGGCGGTTGTATCAATCACGTTGGGCGCACTTGCGTAGCTTTGCGTGACGTCACTCCCAATCGATATCGGCCCCTCTGCTCCGCGCTTCAAAGCTCCCTGCCCCGCATGTGCGGAGAAACGCGCGACAACTTCTTTTGCACTTTGCTCAAACAGCTCCATCTCATCGTCGATTGATGGCAAAGCAAAATCAGCCCGTTCCCACATAGCGGTGGTGACCAAACGTGCGTTTTCAACACTCTCCCAAAGGCGTGAGCGATAGTTGCTGTCGTAGATCAGTTTGATCGGCGTTCCAGACAGCCACTTAAGCAAAGCCAAACGAATGGTATGCGATAAAATCGCCAAGGAGATCCCAGACAAATAGATCGCATCATAGCTGTTCAGAAATTCGAAATCCCCATCTGCGAATGTTTGACGTGCAGCGGAATTGCTCCGCCAATAGGTGAAGCTGCGCTCACCGTCCGGTGTCGTGGTAATTGCGTAGAGACCGGGGGACGCATCAGTAAGAGTTTGGATCGCCCCAGTGCCCAAATCCTGCGCGTCAATAAATGCCATAATACGCTGAGAAAACGGATCGTCACCAAGGCAGGTAATATAGTCGACCGACAGCTCAGGCGCGCTGCGCTTGAGGTAAATCGCGGTGTTGAGCGTATCCCCTGCCACCCCAACTTGCGGGCTGTCTTCGCCCATCGACAACTCAATCATTGCTTCGCCAATACATGCGATTTTGCTCATGCTTGCTCTCGCTTCCAAATGATTAAACCTGCGCCCATGATGACGAGCGCGCCCAGCAATGTGCCCCCATCTGGCACTGTGCCAAAGATAACAAATCCTAAGATCGCCACATAGATCAGGAACGAATAGGTGAACGGCATCAACTGGTTGGCCGTGCCAAAGCGATGCGCATTGGTGAGGAGTTGGTGACCAGCCCAGCCTAGCACGCCTAGGCTAAACAGCACGATCCAAGCGAAAGGTGAGGCCATTGGCAGCCATGCCCAGATCGCGAAAGGCGCAAGCACCGTCGTGCCTACAAGCCCCATGTAAAACTGCATCGTGTCCACGGCCACAATGCCCGAAAGTTTGCGCGTCATGATTGAATAAAGCGCCAGTGCAGTGGCGTTGTAAACAATCAGCAGCATGCTTGGATGGAAGACTTCTCCAAAAGGGCGCACAACGATCAAGACGCCAACGAAACCCAAAAGGATCGCGCCCCAGCGCCATGGGCCGACCTTTTCTTTCAGTACGAAAATCGACAGGAAACAGACCACCACAGGACTTGAAAACATGATCGCAGAAACGACAGTCAGCGGTAGAAATCGCAACGCGTAGAAGTTCAAAAGAGTGGCAGACACCAACAGACAAGCGCGGCTTAGAACTTGCCACGCATGATCTGTTTTAAAGCGATCCACAGAAAAACCACCTCTACCGATGATTCCTATCGAGATCACAAAATGGCTCGCGTAGCGCATAAAGGCGAGCTGAAATGCCGACACGCCAGCCACTGCCAACCACTTCGCACTTGTGTCGACAATCGCAAACAAGAACCATGCCCCCAGCATCAAAAGGATGCCGTAGCGGGGCAGGTCTATATTGGTTTGCGCAGTGACGGCCACGCTTTAGACTTTGAAACGGTTGACGTAGAAATCGACCATTTGGCTAACCATATCATCCGCTTGACCATTGTCGCGCGCTTCTGAAAGCGCAGCGAGCGGGCCTTTAACCATGATGCTGTCCACGCCTGCATCTTCAGCCATACGCGCGTAATAGCCTACATCTTTCGCCGCATTCTTGATCGCAAATTCAAGCTGGCTGGGATCATTATCCACACCGTAGGCTTTCACGAACCCCATCATCCCAGAATTGAGCGGCCCTGCGGACATCACATCGTAGACTTGTCCACGATCCACACCCGCAAGATCGGCCATCGCGAAAGCCTCGGCCATCGCATTAGCGACAGTCATACCAAAGAAGTTGTTGAGCAGTTTGATCGTGTGGCCAGAGCCGACTGCGCCAAGGTGAAAAACGTTTTCGCCCAGATGCTTTAGCACAGGCTCAACTCGTTTGAACGCATCCATATCCCCAGAGGCCATGATGTTGAGCAAGCCATCCTTCGCATGTGCGGGTGTGCGCCCGAGTGGCGCGTCAAGGAATTGACCGCCTGCCGCTTCAGCCTCGACCGCCAATGCGCGGCTGCTGGCGGGCAACGACGTGCCAAAATCAATCACAGTAGCCCCTTTGCGCAGGCCTGCGAAGACGCCTTCACTGCCGCGCATACGGCCCTCGACGTGATCGGACGTGCCCATGCAGAGCATAACGATATCGCTTGCTTCGGCCACCTCTTTGGCGTTGCCCGCCTCATGCGCGCCGCGTGCCCTAGCTTGATCCAAGTACGTGCGATCCGTGTTGCCCAAAACAGTAAGATCATATCCCAGATCCTGCAAACGTCCTGCCATAGCGCCGCCCATAAGACCAAGGCCAATAAATCCGATTTTAGGTTTGCTCATGCGTATCCCTCCAAAGGGTTATGTGATGGTATCAAAGGCACGCTTTTTCATGCCTTTTTGGATTTCATATATCGAGATCGGCACATCCGGCTGCGGTTGCGGGATGCGTACTGGAATGTCTTTCAGACGCGGATTGAGCGTGCTTTGACCACAAAGCATGCGGGTATCATAGTCCTTAATCCCCTCCCAGCGGGTCATCGAACCCATAATCGGAAACGCATCTGCCGCCATCAGCTCAAAGAACAAAATCCGCCGCGCATGATCAGATCCATTCAGCGCTGAGCCATGCACAATGCGCCCGTTATGAATACTGACAGAGCCAGCAGGCCCCATCAATTTCACCGCATTAGCAGGGTTCAAACCGTTCTCGTTTGGCAACATCGCACCTGCGAAAATACCGCCCACATGATGGTCAAACACTGGCCCTTTGTGCGAGCCGGGATAGACCATGAGCGGGCCATTTTCTTCGGCCATATCGTCAATGCAAACACCAATGGCGAGGATATCATCGTTGGTATGAGGGTAGAACGCGTAGTCCTGATGCCACTCAACAGCTGCACCGTAGCCCGCTGATTTCATGTTGAGTTTAGTCGAATGAAGCCGCAGATTTGGTCCTATCAAATCCCGCGCAGGGCCTAGCACATGATCGGATGTCATCAACTCAGCAACCACGTCTGAGATCGTATGCGGCAGTTTGAGGCGGCGCAGGCGTGGATCTTCTGGCGTGTGGCTGTCTTCCAGATCGAGACGGTCGTTGCTTTGCTCAAGCATGGCAGCTTCTAACTCAAACCGTGAAATTTCAGCGCGTAACTTGGCGAGCCACTCCTCGGGGATTTGACGTTCCAAAAGCAGATATCCGTTCTCATCATACTGCGCAATTTGCGCGGTGCTCAGCTGTTCAGCCATATAGCGAGCCTCTCTCACTCACCTGCGCGAGTTGCGTTTCGATGCTTTCGGCCACGGCAAGTGTACGCGCGGCGTCTGCCACATCGATCAAAGGTGTTTCACCGTTCATCACATCAATGAAGTGATCCAACTGACTGTCCAGTGGCGGCTTTTCGTTTAGGGCAACTTCAAACGGTATTTGCTGCGCTGGTGCGCCCCATTGTTCGCCCTGCCAAAGCGTCATCGAAGGAAAACTAATCGCGCCTTTGGTGCCTGTGATCCACATCATGTCTTGCATGGTCGTGCCGATATTGGGGTTTTCCCCTGTACCCGCCTCAAACCCCCAGGGGCTAGGCGCGGTATCAGCAAAGCTGATAGTCCCTGTCGCACCATTTTCAAAGCTCAACGCCACAGCGCCGCTTTCGATCCTGTCGCTGCCACGCGTCGCGCCGCCACGCAGCGCAGCCGCGCCGACGACTTCGCCAATCACAAAGCGCAAGATATCAATGTCATGCACCAGATTGATCATCACAGGGCTGCCCCCTGCGGTGCGCCAATTGCCCTCGAAATACGCGTCCGGCTTACGCATCGCCCAAATCAGTGAGGCATTCACGACATCCCCGATGATCCCTGCCTTGAGCGCGCAACGAAGTTGTTGGACAGATGCATGATAGCGGCGGTGATGCCCCACGAGCGAACCAACTTTTGCGTCCTTTAGCACCGCTTCGAGTGCACGCGCCTCTTGCAAAGTCCCAGCCACTGGTTTTTCGATGAGCATATGCCAGCCACGTTTTGCAGCTTCGATCCCTTGGCGCGCGTGCAGATGTGTTGGCGTTGCGATGATCACGCCGTCCACGGATACATCAACTTCGTCGATTGAAGAAAAGCGCGGCGCATCTGGAGCGATATTAAGATCAGGGTCGGCCAAGCCAACCAACGTGCAATAGGGATGCGCGCGGACCGCCGCTAGATGGCGGGTGCCAATCAATCCACCGCCGACAACAAGGATGCGCTTCACATCACTGCTCCGATTTGCCACGGCACGAACTCATAATCGCCAAGGCCTTGAGCTTCGGATTTTGTCGCCTCACCAGAGGCGACGCGCAAGAACATCTCGTAAATTTCGCGGCCCTTTTGTTCAACGCTGATCCCTTTGGAGAGGATCTCGCCTGCATCAATGTCCATGTCCTCGGACATGCGCTGCGCCATTTCCGTGTTCGTCGCGATCTTTACTGTTGGCGCGGGTTTGGACCCAAAGGCCGAGCCGCGCCCAGTCGTGAAGCAAACAAGATTGCAACCCCCTGCGATCTGCCCTGTGACAGAGGCCGGATCATAGCCCGGGCTGTCCATAAAGGTGAACCCGCGTGCTGTAACGGTTTCGGCATATTTGTAAACGCCTGTCAGCGGGGACGTGCCACCTTTCGCCGCTGCGCCAAGTGACTTCTCCAGAATCGTCGTCAGTCCGCCCTTTTTGTTACCTGGACTGGGATTGTTATCCATCGAGCCTTTGTTGCGCGCGGTGTAATCTTCCCACCACTTGATAAGGCCGATCAGCTTGTAGCCTGTGGCGCGATCGACTGCGCGACGTGTGAGCAAATGCTCAGCTCCATAAATTTCCGGCGTTTCAGCCAATACCCCTGTCGCGCCTTGCATGGTGAGCAGATCGCAGGCGTATCCCAAGGCGGGATTGGCGGTCACACCCGACCATGCATCCGAGCCGCCACATTGCAGCGCTACCATCAATTCAGACGCAGGGCATTCCGTGCGCGTGGCTTCGTTGGCGATGGGCAGCATAGCTTCGATTTTCGCAATCCCAAGGTTTACCGTACGACGCAGGCCAGCGACGTTTTGGATATTCATCGTTTGAAACGTTGGGCCTTGTTTCAAACCATAGGCTTCAAGCAACCAGTCGATCTGGTTCATCTCGCAGCCCAGACCCACCATCAAAACACCCGCATGATTGGGATGTTTCGCATAGCCCCACATAACGCGCTGGAGTGCTTCGAACCCGTCGCCGTCCCCTGCCATGCCGCAGCCAGTGCCATGCACAAAGGCCGCAACACCATCGACATTGGGAAACTGTGCCAGACGCTCAGGGGTGAAGTGATCGGCGATCATCCGCGCGGCTGTGGCAGAGCAATTCACGGACGTCACAATCGCGATGTAATTACGCGTGCCTACGCGACCGTTTTCGCGGCGATAACCCATAAAGGTATCGCGTGTCTTTGCGGGCGCGACAGGCCGTAGATCCGTGGAAAACTCGTACTCCGTATCCGTGTTTCGAAACTCGACGTTGTGCGTATGAACATGATCACCTGCCTCAATGTCCACCAAGGCATAGCCAATCAGTTGCGCATATTTGCGCACGGGTTCACCCGCTTTCATTGCAAGAGTCGCAACCTTGTGCCCCGACGGGATCAACGCGCGCGTTTGAACATTCTCGATCCGAGAATCGACTTCCAATGCTTTAGTCGCTGTCACAACGGTATCAGCGCGATCTAGACGGATAAAATCCATGGTTGCCCCCTCGATCGGCTCAACTCACGCACAATAAGGCGCATCGGAGGACCATCTGTGAATATCTATGTGTGGCGCTTGTGCAAGCCGCGCGCGGGCGTCTTCCCACTGAACTTTGCACGTTAGCCAATCCGTCATCTCGCTGGCGAGATTGCTGCGTGAACGCGCGATGAAATCTGGAAAATGGCTCCGACCAGTAGGCTGGCCAGTTGCACTAAAACGGATATCAAATGACCAGCGAAACCCGTCAGTTACATTCGCAAGCGAAGCATGCGGTGTCAGCGGATGAAACAGCACCGCGCCGCCTGCTTTGACAGGCAAAGGAATTGCGCTCGCCTCATTAATGAAACCATCAACGATGCCTGTCTGCGTGCGCGGGCAATGGGGGAGAATGTCTTGATTTTTGGTCTGCGGCTGCACTTGCAAGCAACCGTTCTCAACCGTTGCGTCGGTGATTGCCAACCAGACAGTAACCATGTCGGTTTTGTCCGCTTCTTCAAGCGCGACAGCACGGTCCTGATGCCAATCCGTTGCGGCGATATGCGGGCGGATTTCATCGCTATCGAGTTTCTTTGCGGGCGGTTTTATGCGCACATGCTGGATCGGATTGCTCACCAGCTCCGGTCCGATCAACTGCTCCACCACATCCAAAAGCGGCCCCGCCGTGAGCATATCAAACACCGCAGGCCCAATATGAAACGGCGTATCTACATGGATGCGATCCCCTGGCAACGAGATGTCCATGGGTTGGAAGTAATCCACACCCGCCTCATAGGCGCTAAGCAGTTTCCCCCAGAAATCCAGCGTATCTGGCGCTGTGCTCACCAAACCAGCATCAAACCAAACTTGATACAGCCCATCCAGCAGCGTGCTATATTCCGCGCGCACCGCCGCGAGCGTGTCGCTGGGCAGGATATCAGGGACAACCAAATACCCTTCGGTCTCGAACTGCTTGATCTGATCCAAACTTAGCACAAGCGCCCCTCTTAAAGCAGGATTGCGATGATGTTTGGCCAAATCAACAGCACGGATAGAGCCATCAATTGAATGCCGATAAAGGGCAAGAACCCCTTAAAGATATCAGTAAGACTGATGTGAGGAGGTGCAACCGACTTCAGGTAGAATGCAGCAGGTCCGAAGGGCGGTGACAGGAAGCTCACTTGCATATTCATACAGAACACCACCCCGAACCAGACAGCGACATGGTTTGGTTGCAGCTCTCCAATGAAGCCGATTTCGTCGATGGGTAGGCGTAACACGATGGGCAGGAAAACAGGGATAATCAGCAACACGATACCGACCCAATCCATGAACGCTCCCATAAACAAAAGGATCAACATCATCATCAAAATGACCGCCATGGTTGGTAGATCCTTGCCGACAATCAAATCAGCCACATACTGCGGACCGCCTGCAATGGTGTAAGCGCCGGCGAGGGCAGCCGCGCCGATGGTTACCCAGATGATCGTGCCTGTGGATTTCAAAGTGCGCATGAGACTGTCCCAGACCAGCTCGAAAGACCCTTCACCGCGCAGAATTGCGATGATGAGCACCGCGAACGCGCCCATGCCAGCGGCTTCGGTAATGCCTGTGATGCCGCCATAGATGGAGCCGAGAACAACCCCGATCACGACCATCGGCGCAACGAGGCCCTTGCCCATGTCCCATCCAATCTTAGAGCGCTCTTTGCCGAACACGAAATAGATTAGGAAAAGCGAGATTGCGACAATGCCCGCGAGCCATGGAATATGCGCCATTGTGCCAAGACGCGCCACATCGCCGCCGCTCTCGATCGCGGCTGCATTCGAGCCAGAAAGCTCAAAGAACAACGCACGAATGAACAAGGCGGTGGCGAAACCACCCACAACGATAGACATGAACGCGCCGAACAGTTTGCGCTTTTCAACAGGCTCGGGATCGTTTGGATCAGGCTCTGGCAGCGGCGCGTCTTCGGGCCGCAGTTGTGTGCGCACGATGATATAGAGAATGATCATCGAGGCGAGCATGAAACCCGGAACAAAGGCAGCCGTGAACAGCGCTTTGATAGAGGTTTCTGTGATCAGACCATAAATGATCAAAACAATTGACGGCGGGATCATCGTGCCAAGCGAACCTGACGCGCAAATCACACCAATCGCGAGGTTTTGATTATACCCAAGCCGTAACATTTGTGGCAGCGCGATTAACCCCAGCAAAACGACTTCACCGCCAATAATGCCAGACATTGCCGCCATGATAACGGCCATGATCGAGGTGACAATCGCGATGCCACCACGCGTGCGCGACAGCCAAACGTTCAGCGAGGAATACATGTCCTTGGCGATGCCAGAACGTTCCAAAAGTGACGCCATAAAGATGAACAACGGCACTGATATGAGCACGTAATCGGTTAATAACCCGTATATTTTTTGAGCGAGGATATAGAGCGCCCCTGTCCCCGGCCGACTGGTGAGCATTCCGTCTCCAAAGGTCATCGGGTTCAAGAGCAACGCAGGTTCAAACTTCATCACCAATACCAACACTGCAAGCGCTGCAGAGGCGAGGCCAAGCGGCATACCGATAGCCAACAGTCCGATCAGCGCGAGCATCAGGACCAGCGAAATTGTTCCAATATCCATCAGTCTTGCCCCACTGCTTTTCGTAGCATTTCAATTTCTTCTTCATCCGGTTCGTCAGTATGAATTACCGGCTCTTTATTCCAATCCGCGATCAGGTTCAGTACCGCTTGGATTGCCACTAGGGTGATCACGATCAACACCATCGGCTGTAAAGTCGCGGGGATGGGCGGGTTAAAGGCAGAGCCATAAAGCTCCCATTTATAGAGCTTGTTGACAAAGACCTGCTTGTAACTGCCATAAACGAGGAAAAAGGCGAACATCACAATCAGCAGCGTTGAGATCGTGTCGAACACCTTTTGAAGCCAGCGCGGCACCGCATCATAAAGCAAGAAAATGCGGATGTGGCTGCGTTGCTGCATCGCGTAGAAACCAGAGGTCAAGAAGACAAACGACGCGAACCAAAGCGTCATCTCATTCGCCCATTCCGTAGGTTTTTCAACGATGTAGCGCATAAACACTTCGTAAAGCATGACGATTGTCATCACCGCGATCATCATCATTGTGACGCGACCAATAAACAGTGCGGCACGGTCAATGCTACTCGCCCCCTCGTATTCTATGCCTGCCGCTTTGACGTTGCGCGCGCCGATAACTGCAAGGATCGGGGAAAGGATCAGGGCGGTCATATCGATGACGTCGATATGACCACCAAAGATGCCACCCAAGTTTGGCGTAATGTCCGCCTTTTTGTAGATCGCCTCGACCTGACCGCGCAGCGAGTCTGATGTGTAGGGAATCCAATCGAGCATAAAAGCCGGCATGTGCCAGATCAGCCAACTCATGACCCCAACAAAGGCTAGTGGTATCAGCCACTCTATTGGCCCACCTGTTCTCTTTTGCATCTGAGATCCCCTTTGTCGCTATGCGGCAATGCTGTAGTGTTTAATGAAATCGTGATCCGGCTCGACGCCGATACCAACCCCTTGCGGAATTGCGACGCGTCCTGCATTCGCTTTGACTTGGCCTTGGATATCCAAGGGTTCAGCCAGCAAGTTATCGCGAAATTTGTTATCCGTAGTATCGAATTCGAGCATCGGTTCCCACGGATGAAGCCCGCCCGGTAGCGGCGGCATCGCCGCAAGGAGTTGCAGGTTCGTTGCAACTGCAATCGCGCTGCCCCAGACATGATTAATCACGGGCGTGAAGTGCGCATGGCACAGAGCCAACACACGTAGATATTCAGAAACGCCACCTAGCGCGCAAACTTCCGGTTGCGCGATATCAAGCCCTCGGTTTTCCAAGATGTTGCGCCAGCCCCAGCGATTAAACTCCGCCTCTCCGCCAGAAATATTGACCCGCAAGCCAGCGCGCAATTCGCGGTACCCATCAAGGTCCTCTGGCGCGATGGGTTCTTCGAACCAGTAGGCATCTAGCTCTTCCAAGGCGCGGCCAACATAGAACGCATCGGACGTGTTGTAGCAATGGTTCGCATCCACCATGAATTTGAAATCATCACCAACACCGCGCCTCACGGCTTCGCAGAGTTTGACATCAGGTTTGGGCCCAAAGCCAACCTTCATTTTTGTCGCCGTAAATCCCATATCTTTGATTGCTGCGGCCTCGTCCTCGAACCGTTTCGCCAAATCATCGACAGGTTCATCGCGCAACATCATACCGTAGCCGTAACAGGGCACGCTCTCGCGATGCGCGCCGCCAATCAGCTTATACAGCGGTAAACCCGCGACCTTGCCGGCAATGTCCCACAACGCGATATCGACGCCAGAAAGGGACTGCATCGGCATGCCCTTTTGTCCATGATCGCGCAGAAGGTTGTAGACCTTGTGCCAAATCACGTCGCGATCAATCGGATCCATCCCCAACGCCATCGGTTGGATGACCTTTTCAACAATCGCTTTGTTCGCAATCGCCACATTGCCGGGACCGAAGCACTCGCCCCAACCCGTTACCCCCTCATCCGTCTGCACTTCGACCAGATGGGCCGAACGCTTATCATAATATTGCTGCGAATAGCCAAGAATCTCGGGCATATCGTAGTGCAATACATGAGAGATGATGCGGGTGATTTTCATCGAATTGCAGGTCCTGAGATAAGAACGGCAAGGCCATTAAAGAATAGCCTCGCCGAAGATAATTAAATCAACTTTAGAAGTCGATTATTCCATTGCACCGATGCCGCGCAGGAAGTTCAAGTGGCTACCCAACAGTGCTTCTGCTTCTGGTGTTGTCGCATAATCGGTCCAAGCGGATTGAACGGCTTCGCGGTATTTCGCGGTCTCTTCTGCAGGCCACTCATACATGTTGACACCTTTTGCGGCCAAGGAAACCGAATTCTTGGCGTTCTCAACTTCGTTGATGGACGTGTTCTTCAGTGCCAAGGCTTGCATGCCGACTTTCAAGATCGCTTGGTGGTGCGCTGGCATTGCATCCCAAATGTCCTTGTTACACGCAAGGTGGTCAGCAGGCATCGAGTGGAAGCCCGGGTAGTTTGTGTGCTTGGCAATATCATACAAACCAAGACCGATGTTGTTGGTCAAATTTGCAGCGTCCGCACCATCGATGATACCTGTTTCAAGCGCTGTAAAGATTTCGTTGAAATCCATAACGATTGGCGATGCACCAAGGTTTTTAAAGATGTTTGTGATCATGCCTGGAGGTGAACGGAACTTCCAGTTTTTGAAATCTTCTGCACCACGGATAGGCGCAGTAGATACGAGTGATTCAGGACCAGGTATCCACCAACCAACAAATTCCATGCCATATGGGTTGTACAGATCATTCAACGCTTTGTAGCCGTCACCATGTAGCAACCAAGACATTTGCTGGTAAGGGTTTGCATAACCACCGTTCAAATCGCCTGCAAATTGGAACGCAGGGTTCTTTCCGGTTTGGTACGCACCACCCGTCATGTCGCAATCAAGGATACCTGTTGCCGCCGCATCGAATGTTTCAACAGATTTCACAACCGAGGAACTGTAGAACATCTCGATAGCGATTTCACCGTTGGACATAGCTGTGACATCTTCGATGAATCCCGCCGCCATCTTGCCAGACAGTGTCTCAGGCGAGAAATGCGTTTGGATACGCAGCTTTGTTGTCGCATGTCCGTCAGCTACCGCAGATGTCGCAGCCATTGCCGCAACAACAGCGATAGACGCTACTGTTTTCAATAATTTCATTGTGTCCTCCCAGACGTTGAGCGTGTGAAAGGGGCCGCAAACTGCCCCGTTTGAATAACGCTGGGGAGACGTTAGGCGAGCGAATCGCGTTCAACAAGAAAAAAATGGAATTTTTAATAATTTCGAGATTATACTATTATATCAAAATTAATTATTGTACTGAGGTGTTAATAGCGCGAAAGACTTCACACATGACAACAAACGTAGATATTTTTGATACCTTGCAAGATCGCCTTATTTCAAACGAATTTGAACACGGCGCTAAACTGCGCGCGGAGGTCTTGCGCAATGAATTCAGATGTTCTGCAAGCACGGTGCGCGAAGTTCTATTTCGGCTTTCCACATTTGGTCTGGTTGATTTCCAGGAACAACGCGGATTTCGGGTGCCCAAGCGCTCACCCGAAAAGCTGATCGAGTTAACTCATTTGCGTGTCCTTTTAGAATGCGAAGGAACCGTGCTTTCCATTCGCCAAGGCGGTGTTGCATGGGAGTCCCGTCTCGCGGCAGCGCACCACAAGTTAAGTCACATCGAAAAACGCATACATACCTCAAATGATCCAAGCGATTTAATCGGCATATGGTTCAGCGCAGAAAAAGAATTTCATCAGACGCTCATTTCGGCCTGCGGGTCTGAAACATTGAAGCAGACACACAACCGGATTTACGCGCAATTCCGGCAACAACTAATGAAAGCGGATCGCAAGTTCAACTTTATCTCCGAGAACATTCGCCATCACGCGGATATCCTCGACGCAACGCTTGCGGCAGATGAAGCGCTAACGCGCAAGCGCATCCATGATCATCTTGCGCGCCATCTTACCGGAAAAACACTAGAGGCTTAGCGCTTCAAATCATCTTCAATATATGCGGAAATAATTTCGTCAAAACTCGCTTCTGACGTGAACCCAAGCTTGATAGCACGTTCAGGGGCAAAATTGCGCGGCCAACCTTTGACCATCGCGATGATCGCCTCATCCGGAACGGGTTTGATCAGGTCCACTGCTTCCTGACCTGCCGCACGACGCAGCGCTTCGATTTGTTCTTCTACAGTGCAGCTATATCCCGGCAAATTCAGCGCGCGGCGCCCATCCAGCTTGTCCGTATCCAAAAAGGCCGCATGCGTCAAAAACCCTGCCGCAGAACGTGGACTTGCGTGCCAATGGCACACAGTGTCAGCAACGGGCAAGATCGCCTCAATGCCATTCAAAGGTTCACGAATGATACCAGAGAAGAACGACGAGGCCGCTTTGTTGGCTTTGCCCGGACGGACGCAGATTGTTGGCAGGCGTAGCGAAACACCATCCATGAAACCTTTGCGCGAAAAGTCAGACAGCATCAATTCGCAGGCCGCTTTTTGCGCGCCGTAGCTGGTTTGAGGGGCGGAGAGGAACTCATCGCCGATCTTGTCGGGATATGGTCCACCGAACACAGCAATCGAAGATGTAAAAACAACGCGTGGGACATAGGCCCCATCGGAGGCTTCATTCAGCTCTTTGAGCGCATTGAGCAGATACCACATCGGCATCATGTTGACGTCCCAGCCCAGATCAAACTCTTGCTCTGCTTGTCCCGAAACGATGGAGGCCAATTGGAAAATATAGTCAGGCTTATCTACCAAGAGTTTCGCAGGCAGCGTTGGATCTGCGATGTCGCCAGTGATCGCCTTGAGACCCAAATCGCCAACGGGAAAAGCACGATCAAACAGAGTGATGTCCGCTGCGCCAAAGGTATTCTCTCGGATGATCTTTTGCGCCAATTTTTGGCCGATCATTCCGCCGCCGCCTAGAATAAGAATTTTTTTCATGTAAGGTCATTCCGCTTTTTAAGCTCTAAATAGAGGCCCGAGTGATCAAGCTCCGCGCCGTCCATATCTTCGCAAAGATAAGCGAACCGATCGCGCACGTCTTGGGTTGCCGGCAGCGTAAGGCCATGCTCCGCCGCTTCTGCGAGCGTGTTATCAAGGTCTTTCAGTTGAAACCGCGACAAACCACCGGGTTCAAAATCCCCCTTTGACATCCGTGCACCGTGTTGCTGCAAGATGATGCTATCCGCAAACCCGCCCTTGAGTGCTGCGCGCAAGGCCGCTGGATCCGCGCCACCTTTTTCAGCGAGCAACGTCGCCTCAGCGACTGCTGAGATTGTGACCGCAACGATTGTTTGATTGGCCAGTTTGCACAGCTGCCCAGCGCCAGAAGGACCAACGCGAACCGGACGTCCCATGGCTTGCAGAACCGGCACGACTGCGTCGAACGTCGCTTGATCGCCCCCCGCCATAATTGCCAGGCTGGCTTCCTCAGCGCCCTTTGTGCCTCCCGAAACGGGCGCATCAAGATGCGCCACTCCAAGCGTGGCGAGATCGCTTGATTGCGCGCGCGCGTGCGATGGTTTGGCGCTCGACATATCGATCCAGATCATGCCTTTACTCAGGTTCGCACGAAAATTCGCATCCTTCAACAGTGCTTGGGTCGCGTATCCGTCCGAAAGCATAGTGATGATGATCTCTGCCCCTTCGATAGCTTCAGCCGACGTACTCGTCTTTTTCGCACCCTCCTCAACCAATGGAGCTGCACGCTCAGGGCTGCGGTTCCACACCGTCAAATCATGCCCAGCCACCATAAGATTTCGGGACATTGGCAGGCCCATCAGACCTGTGCCAAGGAGTGTAATTTTGCGCTGTTGGCTCATCATGCGGGACCTTTCCTGTGCCACCCCCAAATCAAGGAATGGTCAAATCAAAAACTCTGACATACGCTAACGATCAAATGCAAAAGGGCCAGATCGCTCAGCTAAGAAAGATCAATGTCGCGCAAATAAGTCTATCTCTGAAAAGGCACATCGCGCTGAGAAGAAAGAAAAACACAATATGGGACAAAGACTTAAGGGGAAACGTGCATTGATAACAGCCGCTGCGCAAGGCATCGGTCGTGCAAGTGCTATTGCTATGGCCCACGAGGGTGCGCAGGTGTTTGCGACGGATGTGAACATGGATGCGCTAGACACGATTCGGGGCACGAATCTCGAAAATATCGAGATATTCGAACTTAACGCGATGGAGGCTGAAAGCGTAAGTGAGGGTGTTGCACGGGCAAATCCCGACATCCTCTTTAACTGTGCAGGCTTCGTTCACAGCGGATCGATTCTAGATGCCCAAGAAGACGAATTCGAGTTCGCGATAGACCTCAATGTGCGTTCCATGATGCGGACAATCAAAGCCGCCCTGCCCGGAATGTTAGAGCGGGGCACAGGCTCGATCATCAACATGTCGTCGGCGGCGGGCTCTGTTATCGGCGCGCCCAACCGCTTCATTTATGGCACGAGCAAAGCCGCTGTTGTCGGCCTGACGAAATCCGTGGCCACTGACTTTGTCGACAAAGGCGTGCGTTGCAATTGTATTTGCCCCGGCACCGTTGAAAGCCCCAGTTGGCATGACCGAGTGACAGCGCTTGGTGAAGAGCTTGGCAGCCGCGACGCGGCACTGGCGCAATTCGTGGCGCGCCAACCAATGGGCCGTGTCGCCACCGCTGAAGAAATCGCCGCCCTTGTGGTTTATCTAGCCAGTGACGAGAGCGCCTTCACTACGGGGCATCCGCATGTCATTGATGGCGGCTGGTCAGGTCAGTAACCCACTACTTCCAAAACGTAAACTCTAGGAACTAATATGAAACTTCTCCGCTACGGCCCTATTGGCGCTGAAAAACCCGGCCTTCTGGATAACGCAGGTCTGCTGCGTGATCTGTCTGCACATGTGGATGATATCACAGGCAACACGCTGGATGACGCAACCCTCGCAAGGCTGCGCGCACTTGATCCCGCAGATTTGCCCGTCGTTGAGGGTGAGCAACGCATCGGGGCCTGTGTCGGCAATATCGGCAAGTTCTTGTGCATCGGTCTTAACTACTCCGACCATGCCGCTGAGACCGGCGCAGAGATCCCAAAGCACCCGATCCTATTTTTCAAAGCGAACTCCGCTATCGTTGGGCCTTACGATGATGTGGTCATGCCACGTGGATCGGAGCAGACCGATTGGGAGGTAGAGCTGGGCGTAGTTATCGGCAAAGAAGCAAAATACGTCAGCAAAGAAAACGCGCTTGAGTATGTTGCGGGCTATTGCATCGTAAATGACGTCTCGGAGCGGCACTATCAGGCTAATTTGACGGGCCAATGGACCAAGGGCAAATCCTGCGACACCTTTGGGCCAACAGGTCCGTGGTTGGTGACGCGTGATGAAGTCGGTGATCCCCAAAACCTCACAATGAATTGCGATGTAAATGGCAAGCGCATGCAGACGGGTAACACCAAGACGATGATCTTCACCGTTGCGGAAATCATCGAACACCTTAGCCAGCTTTTCACCCTGCATCCGGGTGATGTGATCACGACGGGCACCCCTCCCGGCGTTGGCCTTGGTATCAAACCTGAGCCTATTTTCCTCAAGAAAGGCGACGTCATGGACCTAACCATCGAAGGTCTCGGACACCAGCGCCAGAAGGTCGATCAAGATGCCTGATCTATTGCAAATCGGCGGCATCACGGATGCGATGCAAACGCGACTTGAAGCTGCGTTCACGATCCATCAGCTCGACAATTTCGAGCCGGAAAAGATCACCCATGTCATTACCAACGGTCATGACGGGGTGAACCCGGACTTGATGGCCTCGCTCACCAATCTGAAGTTAATCAGTGGCTATGGCGTGGGCTATGACGCGGTTGATGCGAATGAAGCCGCGCGGCGCGGTATCTATGTGACGCACACCCCAAACGTGCTCAACGAAGAAGTGGCAACGACTGCGCTTTTGCTGATGCTGGCCTGCTATCGTGAAGCGTTACGCGACGATGCTTATGTGCGTTCTGGCGCGTGGGAAACAAAGGGCAACGCACCTTTGACACGCTCTGCAGACAATCAAACTGTCGGCATCTTGGGTTTGGGCCGCATTGGGCAAGCGATTGCCAATAAGCTTGCACCTTGGAACGCGAATATCGTTTATCATTCTCGCAATAAAAAGGACGTGCCCTACACTCATTACGACAACCTCACCGCCATGGCGCTTGATTGTGATGTGCTGATTTGCATCATACCGGGTGGTCCATCCACCAACAAGATCGTCAACAAAGAGGTGATGGAAGCGCTTGGCCCGACAGGAACGTTGATCAACGTCAGCCGAGGTTCAGTCGTGGATGAAGCAGTGATGATTGAAGCGCTGCAAAGCGGTGCTTTGGGTTGGGCTGGCCTTGATGTGTTCGAAGCGGAACCAAGCGTGCCGCAAGCCCTGAGCAATCTGCCCAACACGGTTTTGCTGCCACATGTGGGCAGTGCCACGGTGGAAACCCGCGCCGCGATGGGCGCATTGACAGTGGATAACTTGCTCCAGCATTTGAAGGATGGCACTGTGATCAGCGCCGTTCCTGAATGCGCACATTTGTGACCAAATCTGGCGATGATGCATGATTGAGTTCATCATCGCCGTCGTCTTTCTTCTTATCACCCCCGGCCCCGGCGTTTTGACCACGGCGGGCATTGGGGCTGCATACGGTTATCGCGCAGGACTTGGCTTTGTGGGCGGGCTCATGCTTGGTGGATTCATCAACATGATGATCGTTATCTCCGGCCTCGCCGCACTGGTTCTGGCGATACCATCGCTACGCTTCGTCTTGCTTATCGGCTCTGTCGCTTACCTGCTCTACCTTGCGTGGCGTATCGCAAGCGCTGGGGCAAAAGTCGGGTTCGCTCCAGCAGATACCCCGCTTGGGTTCAAGAACGGTTTGATGCTGCAATTTATCAACCCAAAGGCCTACGTCGTTAGTACGACACTGTTTTCGGGCTTTATTTTTCTTCCGGACGGTCCCATTTTAGAGGTCGTTCTTAAACTTATCGTGTTCAATCTGATCTGGCTGCCGGTCCATCTGGTCTGGCTCGGGTTTGGCGCGAAGATCGGCAGCCTCGACCTACCCCAAAGCCGCCAGCGCGCGATCAACATCGGCATGGCGCTGGCCTTGGTTACGGTCGTTGGCATCGCACTTTGGACTTCCCTCTAAAGCGAGGCGGTGATTCCACCATCCACATAAAGTGTGTGCCCATTGACGAAACTCGCCCCCTTTGAGGATAGGAAAATAGCGGCCCCAACCAATTCTTCAACATTGCCCCACCGCCCTGCAGGTGTGCGTTTGGCCAGCCAAGCACTGAACTCATCATCCGCCACAAGCGCCGCGTTCAGAGGCGTATCAAAATACCCCGGCGCGATAGCGTTGCAATTTAGACCATGCTGCGCCCAATCCGTCGCCATGCCTTTCGTGAGGTTCGCAACTGCGCCTTTGGTTGCGGTGTAGGGTGCAATTCCGGGCCGTGCGAGCGCGCTCTGCACCGAGGCGATGTTGATAATTTTGCCGTCGCCGCGCGCGATCATGTGACGTGCTACAGCTTGGCCCACGTGAAAGACGCTTGCCACATTGGTTTGTAAAAGGCGCTCGAACGCATCGGCTGGGAAATTTTCCAGCTCTGTGCGGTGTTGCATACCTGCGTTATTGATCAAGATATCAATCGGGCCATCGGCGGCCTCGAACCTGTCAACGGCACTGCGCACGCCCTCATGATCCGTTGCATCAAACGCGAGCTGATGCACAGTTGCGCCTTCTTCTGCCAGCGACTTTGCGGCACTCGCGAGTTTGCCTTCATCGCGGCCATTTAGCACAATTTCAGCACCCACACCCGCCAGTCCACGTGCCAGCGCAAAGCCAATCCCTTGGCTAGAGCCCGTAATCAGCGCACGCTGGCCTGTAAGGTCAAACATTTGAAGCGACATAGAAAATTCCCTTTGATCATTTGCGTCAAGTAAACGTAACTTGGCACGACTTGTACAGGGAAACCAATCATGCACAGCCACAATCCGTCCATCGTCATTCATGCCGCCCGCGATCTACGTGTGGAAGAGCGCGACACGCCAGACATCGGCACGGGCCAAGTCCTGATCAAGATGCAGGCAGGCGGCATTTGTGGTTCGGATTTACACTACTACAACCATGGTGGATTTGGCCCGATCCAATTGCGCGAACCTATGGTTCTTGGGCACGAAGTTTCCGGAGAAATCGTCGCAATTTCAAATAATGTCAGCGGCTTATCTGTTGGTCAGCTTGTCGCAGTGTCGCCGTCACGCGCATGTCAGTCCTGTGAATATTGCCTCAAGGGTCAGCAAAATCACTGCCTCAACATGCGTTTTTATGGTAGTGCGATGCCCTTTCCACATATCCAAGGGGCTTTCCAGAAAGCCCTTGCAGCGGATGCCTCGCAATGCGTCCCAGCGGATGGGCTAACCCCAGCGCAAGCCGCTATGGCGGAACCCCTCGCTGTGTGTTTGCATGCGGTGAAACAAGCCGGCGATCTGATGGGAAAGACCGTGCTGATCACGGGCTGCGGACCAATTGGCTGCCTGAGTATCCTAGCCGCACGCCGTTCGGGCGCGGCACAGATTATCGCAACTGACCTTTCTGACTTCACACTTGGCAAAGCGCGCGAGTGCGGTGCGGATGTGGCATTGAATACCAGGACAGACCCAAAGGCATTGGCCCCTTATCAAAGCGATAAAGGTCAAATCGACGTGCATCTCGAATGCTCCGGCGCTGCAGCCGCGCTTGCGGCAGGCGTTGCGTGTTTGCGTCCCAAGGCTACGCTTGTACAGCTTGGACTTGGCGGGGATATGACCGTCCCCATGCAGGCGATGACCGCGAAAGAGATTACCTTACGCGGATCATTCCGCTTTCACGAAGAATTCGCGACAGCCGTGCAAATGATGCAAAGTGGTTTGATAAAAGTTGACCCGTTGATCACCCATAGCTTTGATATCGGTGACGCGGTTGAGGCGTTTCATACCGCAAGTGATCGCAGCAGCGCCATGAAAGTTCAGTTAACGTTTTAAAGCCGGGGGCCCGTGATAAAAGATCTGCATCGCACATTTTAGGTCCTGACCTTATCGTGTGGAGCGGCGCTTTGTTTGTCAAAGAAGCCCACTCACCGAAAATCATTTCTTGGCATCAAAACCTGACACATTGGGGTTTGGATGACGCGGAAGAGGTTAACTTTTGGGTGACGATTTCCGAAGCGCCTGTTGAGGCAGGTTGCATGAAATTCGTGCCCGGTTCACACAAACAACGCATTGTTGCGCATATTGATACGTTCAGCGAAAACAACCTCTTATCTCATGGTCAAGAAATCTCAGTTAATGTGCGCGAAGCGGATGCTGTGCACGCGGCGTTAAAAGTGGGACAAGCCTCAATGCACCATGAGCATCTTTTTCACGCGTCTGATCCCAACACTGCATATGATCGCTGCATGGGCACCGCCATTCGCTGTATCAAACTCGCAATGCGCCAAGAGGACGGCACCAAATCCTTGGTCGCGCTGGTCGCGGGGCAGGATGACTACGGTCATTTCGAACTTGCTGCACCACCCAAAGGTCGCTTGCACCTTGATGATTTCGAGATCTGCCGCCAGGATGCCAAGCGCAAAGACGCGATCTTGTTCAAAGGTTCAGATGCCAGCAAGATGTAAACACACCAAAAGGACAAATCATGAGCAGCCCCAAACCAAACGTTGGTCGCCCCCTTGGACCTATGAGTTTTAACCACGTCGATGGCGGCACACGCAGTATTGGTGAAGGTGGTGATCGCTGGAGCATTTTGTTCGTGTATCGCGGCAAACATTGCCCGCGCTGCAAGCGTTATCTCAACAAGCTCGAAGCTGCCCTGCCCGCATGGCAAGAACACATGAATGTATTGGTTGTCTCTGCCGACACCCAAGAAAAAGCCGCCGCAGACAAAGCCGAATTCGGGTGGAGCTTTGATCTATGCTACGGTCTATCCGTCAATCAAATGCGCGCCTTGGGTGTTTATGTTTCCGAACCCTTGTCAGAGGCCGAAACAGATGCGCCTTTCGCAGAGCCCGGCACTTTTGCGATGCGCCCAGACGGGACCTTGATGTTGGTCGACATCTCCAACGGTCCAGCCTCGCGGCCTGACCTGGAAGAATTCCTCGACGGGATGATCTTCAACATCACCAACGATCGTCCTGTGCGTGGTTTAGCCTAAGGCATTTATCCAAGCTCAGCTTTCTGCGGTTGGGCCACTGTTCCGATATTCGGCACCCAGCGGTTTCTTCCACCCCAAGGCATCAAGCTGCTTAAAAATCGCTTGGTAATCCAATGTTCCCTGATCATGTGCGCCGCGATCAGGGACGGATGCAGCTTTGAGATTGCTAACAAAGGTCGCATGCGTCGCTCCCCCGCGCGCATTTTCAGCCATCACGCGGACCGCGCACGCCGATCACTTTGGCATATTCTATAACTTCTGAGATCGCGGCAAGCGCATTTGCCTCGCGTCCTACCAACGCACTAAGCCCGCTTTCGCCCGCTTCCACATCCCCACGTCACGTATTCAAGCATAGCAAACCAAGTCAAACGTATGATGTTCTCGACGCGCCTACCTGCAGTCTCGACAACGGTAACGATATTACTCAATGCCTGCTCCATCGGACCGATGAAGTCGTCGGTTTCAGAGGTTTCCTCCGCAGCCCTGCCGATTTTCCGAACAGCATAGAACGTGCATTTATTTGTCTCAAACATAGATAATCTTTACTAAAAATAATTTTTTCGGCGGCTGTTGCTTGGCGAGATCTGAGTTTCAAATACTCAAAGGCCCGAACTATGCTTGCTCTCTTGCGATTTATCATACACATTCAATAAATAGAATTTATTGGGAGACACACATGCCATTAACGCGCCGTAGATTCATCCAGGGAACAGCCGCTTTGCCTTTGGCGAACAGCATTCCATCTTTGGCAAGTGCCGAACTCAAATTGGGAAACGCCAGCCTTACGACGGTCAGCGATGGTAACTTGGTGCTCCCCTCCAGTTTCATTTTCGAACCTATGCCGCAGGATAAACTTGCACCGATCATCACAGAATTCGGCCTGTCGAATGAACGCCTCACCCCCGATTGCAATTTGGCGCTCTATCAAGATGGCACCAACACGGTTCTCTTTGACGTTGGCTCCGGCCCAGATTTTGCGCCGACTGCGGGCACAATTGTTGACAGTCTTGATGCAATTGGGTTGAGCCCTGAAGAAATCACGCACGTATTGTTCACCCATGCGCATCCGGATCATATCTGGGGCCTTCTGGATGACTTCGACGAACCCGTTTTCTATAATGCCGACTATATGATGGGACGCATTGAATGGGACTATTGGTGGAACCCCGAAACGGTAAACACCATTGGCGACGCGCGAGCGGCCTTTGCAGTTGGAGCCAAACGGCGCATGGAAATGATTGAAGATGCGGTCACGCTGTTTGATGACGGGCAAGAGGTGCTGCCAGGCATCGCCGCCGTCTCGACCCCCGGTCACACGCCTGGTCATATGGCGTTTGAACTGCGCGACGGGTCTACATCCGCGATGGTGCTTGGCGATGCGATTGGCAATCATCACGTCGCGTTCCGCCGCCCAAACTGGCGCAGCGGGTCGGATCAAGACGCGGATCTTTCGATTGCGACCCGTAAAATGTTGCTGGATAGACTCACATCCGAGGATATGGCGCTGGTTGGATTTCATTTGCCAAACGGCGGATTAGGCCGCGCTGAAAAGGGCAGTGATGGCTTTAACTTTGTGGCGAAGGATGCGTAAATGTGGAAACTCGCTACAACACTCGCGCTTACAGTTATTGCGCTACCCGCCACAGCCTCCGAGGAAATCGCGGATCAATATCCGGCCTCTGCGCTTTATTCAAAACCCGTTGAAGTCATCCCGCATGTTTGGTCCGCCATCGGCGCGACCGCCCCGCCGACATATGAAAACTCTGGGCACAACAACAACCTTAGTTTTATCGTGACAAGCGACGGGGTCGTCGTGGTCAATGGCGGCGCAGCTTACGTTCTGGCCAAAGCCTTGCACGATGAAATCAAAGTGATCACAGACCAGCCCGTCAAACTGGTGATCGATGAAAACGGGCAAGGCCATGCGATGCTTGGCAACTCTTACTGGTCCGAGCAGGGCGTACCGATCCTTGCCCATGTGGACGCCGCACATGAGTTTGAGGAGCGGGCCCATAACATCCTCGAGCATATGAAACGCTATAACCGTGATAAGGCAGAAGGCACATTCATTGCGCTTCCGACTGAAACGTTTGAAGATCCACGCGTAATTGAGATGGGTGATTTCACCATTGAAGTCATGCACCTAGGGCCATCGCACGGGCCGGGAGACACGCAGGTTTGGCTGCCAAAGCAAAGCCTAGTGATCGCTGGCGATATGGCCTTTCACGAGCGCATGTTGCCGATCTTTGAGGATACGATCGTCTATGATTGGATCGAAACTTGGGAGACTGGGTTTGAGAAGCTTGGCGCAACCTACGTAATCCCCGGTCATGGTCACCCGACCAACATGGATCAGGTACGGCGTTATACGCGCGACTATCTGGTTCATCTTCGCACTGTCGTTGGCGCACACTTAGAAAATGGAGGCGATCTGGCAGAAGCCTATTATGTCGATCAAAGCGCCTACACCAACCTCGATACGTTTGAAGAACTCGCGACCCGCAATGCAGGTCGCGTGTATGAACAGATGGAGTTTGAGTAGCGCTTAAGCGGTAACCGCAGATCCGCGTGGGTTCAAAACCGCCTGCGCGGCCGCTGCACCTGAAATGATCGCAGCGAGCGCAAGAAGTGCCGCGATGCTCAATGTCGCACCACCAGACAGGCCCGCACCGATAGTACAGCCCCCAGCCAAAACGCCGCCGACACCCATCAAAGAACCACCGAGCGTGTAGCGCAAGGTTTGTTGTGGGGTCTCAAAGCTCTGTAGTTGCACCTCTTTGCGCACAAACGCGCTCAGGAAACTTCCAAGTAACACACCACCCAGCAAACCCGTGCCAAAGCCCGCAGGGATCGCCGTAGATGCGATCGTCCAGAACAAGGTGTCAGCCCAGGGCAAAGTGAAGGCTGCGGATTGAACGGGCAGCGGGTCGAACTCATCCATCAACAAGACGGATGTGCCTGCCCAACCCACGACAGCGACCAGGCCGATCACAACACCAAGCGTCATGTGCGTAACCGACGAGTGCGAACGACGCGCAAGGACGATGGCGGCGATCAACAACGCCAGAGCGATAGCCGACGCTGCGCCCGGAAGTGCGGCCAAGGAAGCAATGCCAAAGTCCTGCTGGACTGATCCAAGCGCGACACGAACAGGGGCCAAAACGCCCTTGATTGTTGCATGCGCGACAATGGCAAACACAATAATAGCTGTAAATGCGCGCAAATTGCCTGTCGCCGACAAAACGGTCAGGCGGGACATGCAGCCACGCGTCAGAACCATGCCGACGCCAAAGGCCAAGCCACCAACAATGATTGCAAGAATAGGTATAGATGTTGCGAGCAAGCGATGATCGTCCAGCGCAACCCAGCCAAAGTTTTTCGCAATCGCGAAGACCCCAATGGCAGTTGCGAGCGCAATCAACCAAACAGAAGCGGCCGATCTATCGTTGCCTTCATCCCCTGCAACCGCACGGCGCAGGCAGAATTTTGAGATTTGTGCGGCAATGCCGAAGACTAGTCCTAGAATTAGTCCGAAGCCAACATGAACTGTCTGGATCGGAAGTTCGAATGGCAGATTTTCCAAAAGCATAATTCACCTCTTTCGCATCGCGCGTGAAGGGTAAATAGTCGCTGATTTAGAGAAAGAAAGCGGGTCTATGAGAATGAAATTCCCGAAAAGCACAGTGGGCGAGAGCAAAATTCTCGTTCCAGACGAAAGAACCGTCGTAGGTTCCATGCGATCCAACATCACCGCGATTTCAGCCCTAATTTGGACATTCCAATTTTTTAACATTTGGTCGTTATTGCACAAGTGTGAATGCCGGTACGTAGGAGTTGGCTCGACCCACCTTTTCAGGTCGAACCATCAGCTTATTAGCCAAACATGTCTGTCGTGATGCCGGTATACCAGCCCTCAGATTCCTCGTAGGTCGCTTTGCGCAACTCCGCGCTTTCGCCTGTGGCAGAGATGAAGCCGTCCACTTTCGCGATCTTCTCATCCGTCGCCTCATACGTCGCGCCGACTTTAACACCGTTGTCGGTGTCGATCAGGGACCAGCATGTGTTGGAGAACTTCGCAGGGAACACTTTGGACCCCGTCAGCGCACCGCGCACAGCGTTTGCACACACTTTGGCTTGGCTATTGGCAGAGAAGCCAGACTTCGGCATATCGCCCTGCTGGGAAGAGTCACCAAGGACGTAAACGTCAGGATCTGCCTTTGTGGACATGTCAATCGCATTGACTGGTGCCCAGTTGCCGTCAGTGACGCCTGCAAGTTCTGCAATGCGACCCGCTTTCATTGCTGGAATGACGTTGCACACATCAACATTGTTCACTTCACCATCAATCGTCACGGTCATTGCATTCGGATCAACAGAGACACTGTCACCACCGAAATCAGCACCGATCCAATCTACCATGCCCTCATAGTTGTCGGCCCAACCCTCTTGGAAGAGCGCCATTTTGGAGAACTTCGGCTTGGGGTCTGCAACGATGATCTTTGCAGTCGGATTGTTGTTCTTCAGGAAGTGCGCAACCATAGACACCCGCTCATATGGGCCAGGAGGGCAACGATATGGGTTTGGCGGAGCGACCATTGCGAATGTACCGCCTTCGGGCATGGCCATCAGCTGCGCTTTCAAAAGTTCGGACTGTGAACCCGCTTTGTAAGCATGCGGCATCGCATTCTGAGAGCTAATATCCCAACCTTCTACTGCGCCCTCAACAAAATCGATGCCCGGGCTCAGGATCAGTTTGTCATATGCTATCGTCGCACCGCCCGCCAAAGACACGGTCTTTGCATCGCGGTCGACACCGATCGCCCAATCATGCACTACATTCACGCCACCAGATGCCAACGTGCCGTAAGAATGGCCAATGTCTTCGATCTCTTTGAATCCACCAAGATAGAGGTTCGAGAAGAAGCAGGTGTAGTACATGCGCGAAGGCTCAATCAGTGTGACGTCGATTTCACCCTTGCTGTCCTTAGCGATATAGCGCGCAGCAGTTGCGCCGCCTGCACCGCCGCCAACCACAACGACACGTGGTTTGCCGTGACCGTCCGCTTTCACCATTGGCGCAGCAAGTGCCGCTGCCGCCGCTGCGGATGTTCCCAAGAAATGTCTTCTGTTAATTGTCATTTTCTTCTCCCAGTTTGATGCCCTATTCTTCGAGGGTCTTAAAATACGCAGCCAAGGCTGCGATTTCTTCGTCGTTTAATCGTCCCGCCAACATTTGCATGACAGGATGTGGTCTAATTTTGCGTTTGTAAGCATGCATCGCGATCACAAAATCTTCGGGTTCCCAAAGGGTGATCGACGGAATGCCATCTGCCGTTCCATCAGATTGATGACAGGTCAGACATTCACTTGCGAGGTATTCACCGTATTCTGGGTCACCTTCCAACGCCAATATCGCGGGATCAAGATCATGATCGATCGCAATCGCTGTTGGTTCGGCTTCTGGAATGTCCGACGGATCATCAGAGAACGTACGCAAGTATGCCAGCACATTTGCGCGATCTTCGGCTTTCTTCAAACCGCGAAAGCTCATGCGTGTTTTCGATACCAAAGCACGTGGGTTTTCAAGGTAAGCATCCAGCGTTTCAGCCGTCCAGATTAATCCATCCGCACCTGCACGAGCCATGGATTTGGAATAGCGATACCCCTCATGCTCAGCAGCGCCGCTGCCGAACACACCATTGAGGTGCGGTCCAATCTTATCGACTGCGCCACTGCCAACCTGATGACATCCAGTGCATTTCTTGAATACTTTTTGGCCCGCGTCCGTATCGCCAAGTTCTTCAGCCTCAAGCGCCCCAGCCGCACAAAGTGCGAACAGAGCGACTGGGAGAAGTGTTACAAAGTTCTTAATCATTCTGAAAAGCTCGCGAGATATGCGGAAATAGCCTCCAGATCACTGTCTTTTTTCAATCCAGAAAAGCTCATCTTCGTACCTTTCATGTACGCTTTAGGCTTTGCCAGAAATTCAGAAAGTGATGTCGCATCCCACGTCCGACCTTCTTCCGCGGCCGCTTTGAACACTTTGGAGTACTTGAACCCTTCAATCGAACCCATTTTCCGCCCCATCAGCGCATTTAATTGGGGTCCTGATTTATTCTTCGCGCCAGCACCAACAGCATGACATGCCTTGCACTTTTTGAAGACTTTGTCGCCCGCAGCAATGAGCTCCGCAGCTTCATTAACAGGTTCTTCAGCCGCAACTGCTGCTACCTCTTCAGCCGCCTTTGGCTGCGCTTCCGCCTCGGGAATAAAGGATGCGCCTGCAGCCGTGAAGCTTGGCAAGCCTTCAGGTGTCGCATCGTTAATCACCGATTCAGAGCCACCGTCCTCAGGCGTATTGACCAAAAAGACAGAGCGCATCGTGACAGTCACCTCGTCCTTACAGTTGCTCATGCAAGGCTCTGCGCTCCAAGCGGCATACTCTGCCTCGGGGCGATCATCGATCACGAAACCATCTTTATTGGGCATTTCGAACGATCCAAGGGTCTTATTGCTCAGCTCGAACTCATCATCGATCAGATCGTTAGAATAAAGGATATAAGCAACAATCGCATAGGTCTCGTCAGGAGAAAGCGTTCCAGCCTCACCAAACGGCATCGAGCGGTACACATAGTCATAAACGGTCGACAGGTGCGGCCAGTAGGAACCCACTGTTTTCACTGGATCCTCATCCGCGAGTGTATTGAAACCACCTGCTAAAACAGGCCAGTTATCAACACCTTCTGCAAAATCGCCGTGGCATGCAGCGCATCTATCCGCAAACAGCTCTTCGCCATCAAGCGCATTGCCCGTTCCAATAGGAAGTCCACGACCATCTGGAAGAACGTCCACGTCCCATGCTGCGAGTTCTTCAACCAATGCTTCGCGACCAAGACCGAATGCACCTTCGCGCTCTGGTGCAGGTGCGGTCAACGACGCTGACGCCGCAGGGCGTGCTTCAAGTTCAGCAATCTTGGCTTTTGCAGTGTCTTGAACCATAGCAATCTGTGTTTTCAAATCGCTCGCCATGGCTCGTTGTTCAACCAATTGCGCTTGCGCCGCTTGAGCCTGAGCTCGCGCAATTTCGGCTTCATCCGCTTTGTAACCGCGAGTCATGGTGCCATAAGCACCACCCAATACAATGCCGGTTACGCCAAGAGCTGGGAGTAAGATATTAGGAGACTTCGACATTCTCGGCGATCCCTTCTGCGTTCACGTACCAAGTTTGGATACAGTTGTTATGATAAACCGAGTTCTCGCCGCGCACGTCGCGCAGCTGCTCTTTGGTGGGTTGCACGTAGCCGGTTTCGTCCATCGCGCGGGCTTGCAGCAGCATCGGCGCACCGTCCCAATTGATGTCATGATAGAAGCGCGTCAGCGCTTTGGTGTCGCCTTGCTTGCCTAGACGCGCGGTCTCCCATGTAATGCCACCGTCCTTAGAAACATCAACGCGGGTGATCTGACCATGGCCTGACCATGCGAGGCCAGAGATGACCAAAGGACCCTTGCCATGCTCGATCGGCATCTGCGGGCTTGGCGACGTGATCACAGATTTAGCATCCATCACCCACGTCCATTTACGCGCGGTGCCGTCCTCTAAAACGTCCGTGTATTTACTAGTTTCTTCGCGGCTTTCTGTTGGTGTATCGGAGACTTCAATGCGGCGGATCCATTTGACCCACATGTTACCTTCCCAACCTGGCACCACAAGGCGAACGGGATAGCCATGCTCCATTCGCAGTGCTTCACCGTTGGCTTTGAACGTAACGAGCACGTCATCCAACGCTTTTTCCATCGGGATCGAACGGCCATTGGAGGATGCGTCAGCACCCTCAACATAGACCCACTTGTCTTTCAGGTCACCAGCTGCTCCAAGGCCTGCTTCATTCAGCAACGCACGCAATGGAACGCCCGTATATTCCATATTGTGGATCATACCGTGGGTAAATTGCACACCATTCAACTGCGCACCCGCCCATTCCATACCCGTATTCGCTGCACATTCACAGAAATATACATGGTTTTCGCGCGGGAAACGCTCTAGATCGGCGTAGGTAAACACGAGGGGTTTATCCACCAAGCCATTGATCATTAAACGATAATCGTCTTTCTTCATCTCGATCGCACCAGAGTGATGACGCTCAAACGCGCATCCTTGCGGTGTGATCGTGCCCTCAAGCGCGTGGATCGGTGTGAAGTTGATCGACGAAATCGGCGACGCGGTCAGCCATTCCACATTGCGGCGCACCACATGGGATTCGTACTCTATTGGCATGCCATAGGGTGTTTCATCCACGCCAGCACCTGTGATCGACGCCCAATCTTGAACATCTGTGATCAGCGGATCTGCGCTTTGCGCGCTGGCTGCCCCAGCGACGGTTCCGGCAGCAACAGCGGCACTGCCGCGTAAGAACGCGCGGCGGGAGGGTTTATGCATCTCGTCCATGTCTCAAACTCTCTGTTAAATTTCGCTTAAACGCCGATGACTTCGACGCTGTTGTTCTCTTCCACCGTGACAGTGCCGAGTTTGGCGATATGGCTTTCTACCACGTCCCAAATTTGCGGCCCTTCGGTGCCTTCATTCACAGACGCCCAACCTGCGACTACATATGCGCGCGCAGGATCAATCTGTTCTCCCGTACTCAAAAGCGTCATGTTGGAGATGCGCTGCCCTTGGGATTTGGACACATCGATGGTGTAGCCAAGGCCACCCGTACGCACCATGTCGCCGCCCTGTTGGTAATAGGGATCGGGGTTGAAGATGTTGTCGGCCACGTCTTCAAGCACCACTTGTAGGAATTCACCCGTCATTTCAGTGCGATACGCTTCACCATAGCTCATCGAGGTGACGCCAAAGATATCCTCGCGCGTGATGTCCTGACCAGGCACCATAGACGGTCCCCAACGCACACCGGGGCTGAGCGCGATTTCTGCGTCACGCTCTGACAGCAACGCATCACAGATCACATCATCCCACGTTCCGTTGAAATTACCACGGCGATACAAAAGACTGTCGGTCTGTCCGATCACTTCAGACATTTCCGACTCATAAGGCGCGCGCTGCTCATCAATAAGTGCGGCAACTTCAGCATCGGGTTCGATCACATCAGAGAAGATTGGGATCAATTTGGTGCGATACCCCATCATCTGACCATCGCGAATATCGAGATCAACGCGGCTGACAAATTTACCGTTCGAACCAGAGGGCAGAATAATCGTGCTACCCACAACAGCAGGTTCAGGCAACGCATCATGTGTGTGCCCAGAGAGGATCACGTCGATGCCGGGCACAACGTTCGCCATCTTTTTGTCCACATCAAAACCATTGTGGCTGAGTACAACAACGCACTCCGCACCCGCTGCGCGGACTTCTTGCACCATCGCGTTCATGTTTTCGTCGCGAATACCAAAGGAATATTCAGGGAACATCCAGCCGGGGTTGGCGATTGGCATGTAGGGGAAGGCTTGGCCAATGACAGCGATCTTGGTGCCGCCGCGCTCGAACATTTTGTAGGGCGGGAACAGCTCTGCGGGCTCGTCCCATTCTGCATCAAAGATGTTTTGACCGAGGGCGGCGAAGGGCAGATCCTCGACAATCTCTTGCACGCGATCGCTACCAAGCGTGAATTCCCAGTGGAATGTCATCGCCTCAGGCTTCAGCGCGTTCAACACGTTGACCATGTCCTGACCTTGGGTCTTGTGACACGTGTACGAACCATGCCACGTGTCACCGCCATCGAGCAGAATCGCGTCAGGGCGATCTGCGCGGATTGCTTTGATCACGGTCGCCACGCGATCCAACCCACCAACACGGCCATAAGCCTGCGCAAGCGACGAAAAATCGCCAGAACTCAATGCATAATGGCTCGGTGAGCCGTCAGCGATGCCATAGGCCTTGCGGAAATCCGCGCCCGTGATGTGGGGAACAACACCTTTGTTCTCGCCCACGCCGATATTGATCGACGGCTCACGAAAATGGATTGGCTTTAACTGACCGTGAATATCAGTGATGTGGATCAGGGACACGTTGCCGAAAGTATCGAACTCAAGGAGTTGATCTTGGCTGAGGGCTTGCTGCGCGCCAAGGCGTGCCCAATTGCCGAAACCAGAGGCACCAACAAGTGCTGACGCTGCCATACTGACTTGAAGAAAATCGCGACGATTGATCATTGGGTAGCCGATCTTTAATACATATGCGCATAACTGAATGCGATTTGGAGGAGAAAACCCCACGCCATTTAGGCGCAGGGTTCATCGTTGTTTTAATTTCGGACTGAAGGTGTTTCGACAACCAGACCTTCACCGCGAGATGCTAGATACAACTCAAGCGCTTTGAACTCTTCGCCGCCCTCTTTGAAAGGTTTCGCGCGAATGTTTTTCATGCAGCCTTTGAAACGGCCATGACTGGAATTCAGCTTGGCATTCTTAAGGCGGTATGTTGGGAATCCGTTGATCTGACCTTGCGACAGGTGGTCGGCGCGGATCATCGTGCCGTAATTGTCCTCGTGACAATTTGAACATGCCATATCGAGCTGACCGACACGTGTGTAGTAAAGCTCTTTGCCTTTTTCCCAGAAAGGTGCTGCGTCGCCGTCGATGGCCACGTTCACTGGCATGCCGCGCGATTGCAGACCGATCAAGGCTGTCATCGCCGTCATTTTGCCCTTGGACCATTTCCACGGCTCCGCGCCCATACGATCGGTGCGGCACTCGTTGATCATGTTCTCCATCGTGACCAACTCACCGTCCTCAACACGTGGCAGCGTTGGACGTAGACCTGCGAAATCTTCGACATTCTCGTGACAAGATGCGCAGGATTTGCCCTCAGAACCGTCGACCTTGGCCCAAAGATCAATCGCTTGATCGACAAAGATCATGCCCGGATTATCAAAATCATCCGATTGCAGCGCTTGTGTTTCGCTCGCGCGGAAGCGCCAACCTGAATAGATCGTGTCGACATTTTCCATGTGCGATGGCGCAGCGGTTTCTGTCAGCAGAGCTTCCCCATCCACGGCTAAAGCATTGCTATCTTGAGCAGCAGCGCTGGTCGCCAAAGCAGCAACCCCGCATGAGATCAATAGTTTCAAATTCATTGTGACCCTCCCTTTCAAGATCATGTCTCTAACTTAGGAGACTTCGATCTTTTTACTTGTGTCGTAGACCGACCCGTCATCGTCATACCAAGTGAACTTGAACTCACCGCTCTCAGGAACCACTGCTTCGAACTGGAAATAGGGGTTTGTAGAAATCGCAGGCTCTAACGTGACGTCGATCACATTCTGATCGTTGAAATCAGCCGTGAAGCGGTTGATGATCGAGCGCGGGATCGCATTGCCGTCACCATCTTTACGCTGACCGCTTTCCATCTTGTGGCTGATCAAGGTTTTGATCGTGATTGTCTCGCCAGCGGATGCCTTTTTAGGGACTTTGACGCGGGGTTTTACATCTTTAGCCATGTTGTATCTCCTCGTGTATTAGCTTAGCCGCCGCAGCCGCCGATTGTTACTTTTACGTTGGCCGAGGCGCGCTGAAAGCTACCGTCTTCCATCTTGGCAAGCGCCACAATATCCTGCGTGCCCGCGAGGCGAATGCGTGTGGACGCGCTGCGCGATGCGCTCAGCGGTCCGAAGTTGAACGTCGCAACCGCTGGAACAGGATTGCCATCTGCGAACAGTGTGATCGCAACAGCGCCCGGTGCATCGACCGAGATAGGAACAGTGTTGCCGTTTTCCGCAATTTCTGGCGCGGTCAAAGTGATTGCTCCCTCGCCGATTTCTGCGCCGCCAGTCAGTTCGGCGATGGCGTCATCCGTCAAGCTCGCGAACGCAGGTGCGCCCGCGAAACTGGCAAACGCCAGCGCAGAGCCGCCAAGCGCGAGAGTTTTCCGCCGTGTCAGTGTCATGTTATTCTCCAAAATCATGCGACCTCACTCCTCCTTGAGTGTGATCAGATACGCGACAACATCCTCGACCTGCTGGGCCGACAGGATGGATTTGCCTTCAAACTTCTCAAGCGCACGGGTGTAGCCAGCATCTATGTAAAACGCGGGCATGATCGTGCCTTCAAAGACCATTTTTGAGTTCGCAACGATGGCGCGCAACTCGGCTTCGGACCAACGGTCCGCAACGCCGTCCATGGTTGGACCAACTTCACCATGGAAGCTTTGCTCGGACCAATCGGTATTTGCGTGGCATGCAAGGCAGTTGCCTTGTTTACGACCTGCAAAGACCTCTCGTCCTGCGGCGGCATCCCCTGCAACACCTGTCAAAGACGCTTCAACAGCACCATCCACAAATGCCACATCTACCGGCTTAACGCCATCGGCAAAACCCGAATTTGCGGCTAGAGCTGCGACAATAGCCGCTCTAAAAACACGTTTCATAAACCCTCCCTAATGACGCAATTACGTCGGTCATTTACGGTACACTAATGCACACAGTTCCGTTATGGCAACAACAAATTCAAAAAAGTGAATTTCTTCTTTGGCTTGCGGGTGTTGCGTGCTTGGTGAGGCTTAGTTGCTTTGCTCTGCAAACTTGCGCGCATGGTATTTCTGAAACGGCTCATCGCTGTTGTAGCCTTCCTCAACCACCCAGTTGAGCATATTAAGCGTGGTCCACCTCCCAAAGGCACCCGGCATATTCGCAGCCGCGACTTCGGGGGCGGTTACGCCTTCGGGAACCTCGCTCGGGAAGAAATAGATGTTCGGCGTAAACAAGGCGCGCCAGCGTTTGACCATGTCCTTTTCCGGCAAAGTCGTGCCATCAAAATCAGTGACTTCGACATCCCCAAACATATTAACCTGAACCACAAAGAAATTCTCTTCGATGTAGTCATTCACTTCTGGGACGGTGAAGACTTCCTCGTGCATCTTCTTGCAATAGATACAGCCGCGCTGCTCCACGATGATCATCAAGCGTTTGCCTTCGGCGTTGGCTTCTTCCAGATCTTCGCTAAGATCTTTGAAAGTGTCACGCATCCAAGGCGCTTTGTGCAAGCCGTCGTCACCAACCTCTGCGACCGCAGAACTGATCGCGAAAAATGTCGCGAATATGAGTGTCAAAGATCTTATCATCAAATGTCTCCCAATTAGCCGATTGTGCTGAACCACGGAATGTTTTCCAGCATCCACTGCGCAATAATGTTGATCGAGTTTGTCGCGATCAAAAGCCCGAAGACGATCAACAAAGCGCCCATCAATTTCTCGATCAAGCCCAGATAACTACGAAAGCGCGCCATCCATTTCATGAACGGCCCGATGAACAGGGCCGCGACAATGAACGGCAACGTCATCCCGACACCGTATGCAAACAACAAGACCGCGCCCTGCCCAGCGGATTCTTGGCCTGCCGCGGTAAACAGGATCGCGGCAAGGACGGGGCCAACGCAAGGCGTCCAGCCGAATGCAAAGGCAAGGCCGATCACAAATGCCCCTAATAGGCCTACATTGGTCGAGTTGCCTGTATCTGCCCGAAACTGGCGGTACAGAATGCCGATTTTGATGACACCCAGAAAGTGCAAACCCATCGCAATGATGATCGCGGCCGCGACCCAACGCAAAACATCAAAGTACTCGCGAACCACTTGGCCAAACATTGTGGCTGTCGCGCCAAGCCCCATGAACACGGTGATCACACCCAGCGCAAAACAACACGCCGCTGCAAAAGCACGAAGGCGCACTTGCGGTGAAACTTCTGCGTCAGCCGCGATCTGATTCATGCCCACACCTGCGAGATAACTTAGGTAGAATGGCACAATCGGTAGGATGCACGGCGACAGGAAGGACAACAGCCCCGCAACTAGTGCCCCGAAAAGCGAAACGTCGAACATACGACACGTACCCTTTGGCTTGAAATATTCATAAATTAGATTATGTAAACTGCAAAGAACCGTCAACAATCGGATGCGCTTTCGTGCTCAAACCACTTCTCTGTGCTGCTGCTTTCGCGTTTCCTATGGCGCTCTCTTCGACGCTTCCCGCTGCCGCAGAGTCCTATCTTTTGATGGCGGAAGAAGACGGCTGCTATTGGTGCGGACGCTGGAATAAAGAAATTTCGCAAATTTATCCCAAGACACCCGAAGGCAAGGCTGCACCTTTGAAACGCTATGATCTGCACGGTGAAATGCCGGATGTGGACTTCAAACAGCGCGTCGCCTTCACCCCAACATTTATCTTGGTGATCGATGGCAAAGAGGTTAGCAGATTAGAGGGGTATCCCGGAGAAGATTTTTTTTGGGGTTTGCTGTCTCAAATGCTATCAAGGGCAGATATTAAATTAGATGAGGCCAGTTAAATGACCACCACAGTTGTCATGGAGCCCCAAACAGAGGGCCAAACCGTGTCTCGATTACCCGTATTCGACAAGAATATGTGCACAGACGATATGGAAAAGATGTTAGCCAATGCACAATTGGCAGCAAATTTCCTGAAGGCGATTAGTCATGAAGGGCGTTTGATGATCCTGTGCCATCTCGCGTCAGGTGAAAAATCGGTGAATGAGCTGGAGGATCTTCTGTCCTCGCGCCAAGCCGCTGTGTCACAACAGCTGTCTCGCCTCCGCCTTGAGGGCCTCGTGACCCCGCGTCGCGAAGGCAAGGCGATATACTACAGTTTGACCAACGACCGCCCAAAGCAGATCATGGAAGTCGTCTACGACCTGTTTTGCCGCGAAGACTAATCAAAAATTTCGCCAATGCTTGGACTAAAGGGACACCCAATGTTGGAGACTATAGGGGAAGCGAACACCGCAGCGCTCTTTGGGTTAATGGGTGGGATCGCGCTTGGTCTCGCTGCAAGGGTTGGTCGGTTTTGCACGCTTGGTGCCATCGAAGACTACCTTTACGGTGGTGATGACAAGCGTTTGCGCATGTGGGCCATCGCAATTGGGGTTGCTGTGATCACTACCCACATCGCCATGTCTGTCGGCACATTTGATTCAACAACAACTGCCTATCTTGATCGGACTTGGAACCCTCTTGGCACAATTATAGGGGGCTTGCTATTCGGGTACGGCATGGCGCTAAGTGGCAACTGTGGCTACGGCGCGCTGGCGCGATTGGGCGGGGGTGATCTACGTTCTTTAATGATCGTGATCGTCATGGGGTTGTCAGCCTATTTCGTGATGTCCGGCCCACTTGCGCATCTTCGCGTATGGCTATTTCCCGTAGAGACAGGGTCTGGCCAACCGCAAGGCTTTACCCAGCTGCTATCAAATTTCGGACTGCCACCTGTTCTAAGCGGGTTAATTTTAGGGGGCGGTTTGATAAGTGTCGCCCTGTTACACAAAGACATGCGCCAATCTTACGCGCAGATGTTTTGGGGATCGATTGTCGGCCTCGCCGTATTCTCCGGTTGGCTTGGCACCTATTGGATCGCCACGACGGGTTTCTCAATAGAGCCGCTTGAAACACATTCATTCGCAGCCCCAATCGGTGACACAATCTACTATGCAATGACGGCATCCGGCAACACGCTCTCATTCAGCGTGGGCTCCGTGGTCGGTGTCGTACTTGGTGCTGTTCTTGGCTCTTATTCTAAGGGTCATTTCCGCTGGGAAGCCTGCGACGACCCCCGTGAATTGCGCCGTCAAATATTTGGGGCTGCGATTATGGGACCCGGTGCCATCCTCGCCGTTGGATGTAGCGTTGGCCAAGGCATTTCAGCCTTCTCCGTTCTTGCCTTTAGCGCGCCCGCCGCCTTTATCGCGATCTTTATCGGGGCTGCGCTCGGACTAAAGCAACTCATCACAGGTTTTGCGTTACCAGAATAGCCGTTGATGCTCGCATTGCCAATTGCACGGCAGTTGCCGGAACATAGTTGGAGCACGCGAAAGTCTATGATTGGTCTGAGTACGATAGTGATACCGGGTAGTTTCTTCGAACCGTGCTTGATAGAGACAATGAAAACTTTGCAACTACGGCGCTGCCCATCGCCCGCGCTGCTGAACTATGCTGTATTTCTACGGGTGATCTATCATCTTTTATCGAAGAAAGAGTAGATGGATTCTCCAAGCACTTCGTCGTGGATGTCGGGTCAGACGGCGAGATTTACGAAAATCCTGTCTGTTAGTCCATGCGAACCTTAGCAGACATTTCCGCGTCGATACTTTACCGTACCACACTTCCCAAAAGCAGAGACAGATGATGATGCACCTTAAATTTAACTGGACCGATGACCACTGCAAATGAGTTTCAGTCCTTGAGATGCGAAAATTTCGTGACTGCCTTAGTTCGTCAACAACAAAGATCTATTAGGAGGATGTGAGAAAATGGACTATTTTTGCAACTTCATTTACGTCCTTTTGATCCACCCGTTGGCTTCGAATTTTTATATAGACTAGATTTGTGCTTAACTAAGTGGATCGTCCTATGACCTTTGACCAAATCAAAACATTTCTCTGGGTCGCGCGACTTGGTGGATTTCGCAAAGCGGCCGAGCGTTTGCACTTATCCCAGCCTGCGGTCTCGACGCGGATTGCAAACTTAGAGGATGAACTGCGCGTTCCGTTATTCGAACGCAGCCAAAGCGATGTTATTCTCACCAAACACGGATCGCTGTTGCTATCCTATGCCGAACAGATGTTGTTTGTAGAAGAAGAAATCAAACAGCGTGTCGCCAACCCTTCCGAGACCGAAGGACTGTTTCGCGTCGGCGCATCTGAGACCATAGCGCAGGCATGGCTGCCAGAATTTCTGAAAGCTTTCAGCACGCAGTATCCTCGGGTAAATGTAGATTTAACTGTCGATATTTCGCTCAATCTACGCACGGCTTTGCTAGAGCGCCGTTTGGATCTTGCTTTCTTGATGGGGCCAGTGTCCGAGTTCAGCGTCGAGAATGTGACTTTACCCGCGTTCGATCTTCATTGGTATCGCTCGACCCAGAACGAGCAAACGGATCTGAGCGAAATTCCAGTCATTTCCTATTCCAGCCAAACGCGCCCTTACCGCGAACTTATGTCCGAACTTTCTCGCCGCATCGGGCCCCGTTTGCGTGTCTTCGCCTCTGCTTCTTTATCCGCGAGCCTTAAGATGATTGCTGCGGGAATCGCTGTCGGTCCTTACCCGCGCGCGCTGGCGAATGATTTTTTACTCTCAGGGCAGATCATCGAATTCGATCCGGGTTTTCGACCGCAACCCTTGATGTTTACAGCATCTTATCTCTCTGAGCCTCGCAGCTTTCTTGTTGAAAACAGTGCGGAAATCGCCAGCAACGTAGCGCAAGAATGGGATGCTTCACACCCACGATAGTTCCAAAAAATCTATCACAAGTGATATAAAATGATAATTTGCATGAATTGAACGATGTGTGGAGAGTAAAGTTTCCACTGGATAGGCTTTTTTCATGAGCACTTCGAACACGTCTCATTCTGATCTCACCGACGCCTCCGCAAAGGAGGTGCGCGCTGCAATTCGCTCTGGATCCTACACGGGGCATACAGCGGGTCTGGCGGCTGGAAAGCTCCAATGCAATCTCGCTATTCTCCCTGAGCGCTATGCATTGGACTTTCTGCGCTTTTGCCAACGCAACCCCAAGCCCTGCCCTGTTGTAGGCGTAAGTGATAGTGGTGACCCTTTCTTGCCAACGCTAGGGCACGACATTGATATCCGAAGCGATGTGTCCAGGTACCGTGTTTTCACAGATGGCAGCCTGTCAGATGAAGTCACCGACATATCGAAGCTATGGCGCGATGATTTGGTAACGGTAGCACTAGGCTGTTCGTTTACGTTTGAGAACGCGCTGATGCGCAAAGGTATTCCTGTGCGCCATATCGAAAGCGGGCGCAATGTGCCGATGTTTAGCTCCAACATTGATCTGATGTCAGCAGGGCCTTTTGCTGGCAAAATGGTCGTCACTATGCGCCCGATCCCAGAGGCGCAGGTTGATGACGCCCGCGAGATCAGCGCGCGTTTCCCTCAAGCCCACGGCGCACCTATTGGTTTTGGCGATCCCGAAAACATCGGGATCGCTGATCTGTCAAAGCCGCACTGGGGCGAAGCGGTCGATATCAAAAGCGGCGAAGTACCGGTCTATTGGGCCTGTGGAGTCACCCCTCAAAACGTTCTGCTTGATGCAAAACTGCCGCTCTGCATCACCCATTCCCCCGGTCATATGCTGATTTCAGATGTGGCCGAAGACGCCGAGACCACAATTCTACAACCATAATAACCAAAACACCCAAGAAGGAGAGTATCCATGAAAACAGTTACATCAGCCATTGCAGCGCTAGCGTTCAGTGCCAGCGCAAGCTTTGCCGACAGCCCTGTCGTACTTAACGCAGTCGGCACATGGTCCAGCCTGACAAATTTCCAAAAGCACGAAGAGCCGTTTTTTAACCAGCGTCTGCGCGAAGCCTCTGACGGCAATATTGTGGGCAAGATCCAGTCACAATCCGGTCTGGGCTTAAAGGGGTTTGAAATCATGCGCTTGGTGAAAAACGGCGTATTTGATTTTGCTTTCGGTCTGCCCGGATATGTCGCCGCGGAAAACGCGATCTTTGAAGGGGCGGATCTGTCGTCTCTGACCCAAGATATCGACACGCAGCGCAAAGTGTCTAATGCGTATTACCCAACGCTCGAGAATGCCTTTGCCGACATCTACAACGCCAAACTTTTGATGCTCTATCCGTTCCCGAGCCAGACACTTTGGTGCAATGGCGAAGTCAATGGCATCGAAGATCTGAACGGCAAAAAGATCCGCGTTTATTCCACGACTTTGGGTGATTTCGTCGAAGGGGTCGGCGGCACCTCCGTCACTGTGTCTTTCTCCGAGGTGATCCCGGCGCTTGAAAAAGGCGTCGTTGATTGCGCGATCACAGGGACGATGTCGGCCTACACCGCCAAATGGAACCAAGTCGCCACACACGCTTACACGCTGCGCGTTGGTTGGGGCCTCGCGTTTGGTGCGATGAACATGGATAAGTGGAACAGCCTCTCCGCAGATCAGCAAGCTCTGATGCAAAGCGAGATCGCAACGCTCACAGACGCAATGTGGGCGGAAACAGCGACAGAAGATGACGTCGCAATTTCGTGCATCACAGGCGGCGCTTGCAAGGTTGGCGAAGCGGGGTCGATGACGCTTGCGGAGCCATCTAAGGCGGACCTCAAAGCACGCGATGTAATCGCAACTGATGTTGTTCTAGCCCGCTGGGCAGAACGTTGCGGAGAAGAGTGCGCCGCGAACTGGAACGCGACGGTTGGTCCAATCTTGGGCCTAACCGCTGCGGCGAAGTAAGCCAAATCACATAAGCGGCGGGCAATGGTTCGCCGCTTACCCCCTCTCATATTCCCCAACAGGACAGTCCCGATGTTAGAGCGTTTGTTAAGCAACACCCGCACCCTAAGCCTTTGGCTGACATGGTTGGGCGGTACGTTAATCGTCTTATCCGCCTTCCTCGTCACGCTCGAAGTGTTCTTGCGCCAAGTGTTCAATGTCTCCATCGGCGGCGCAGATGAAATTTCTGGTTATGCCTTTGGTGTCGCCACGGCACTTTCGCTGTCTTACGCCTTGTTCGAGCGCGCACATATTCGGGTCGATGCACTACTCGGTGCGATCCCCAAAAAGCTACACGGGCTTATCAATTTGCTTGGGATGATCCTGTTAATCGGTTTCGCGGCGGTCATTGTGTATAACGTTTGGTCCCTTGTCGGCGACACGCTGGACAATGGATCACGCTCCATCACCCCGATGCGCGTGCCACTGGCGATCCCTCAAATCCCTTGGCTGATTGGCTGGATGTTCTTCGTCTTTTCCGGTGCTTTGCTTTGCCTTGTTACGCTGAAACGCATGATGGTGGGCGGCTCCGACGGCACCCAAGATTTGATCGGTGTCAAATCCCTTGATGAACAAATCAAAGACGAGACGGTATAAATCGATGCTTTTGAAAACACTCCTTATTCTGTTGGCGTTGATCGGTTTGGCAGTCCCGATTGCAGCGTCACTTGGCTGGCTTGGCCTTATCCTGCAATACACCGACAGCCCCATGCCACTGCATCGCGCAATATCGGATATGGCTTGGCAAACCTCGACCGATTTTCTCCTCGTCGCCATTCCAATGTTCGTGATGATGGGAGAAATTCTGCTGCGCGCTGGCATCACAGAGCGCATGTATGATGGTATCGTCAAATGGGTCGGCTGGTTGCCTGGTGGTTTGATGCATTCCAACATCGGCTCTTCGGCCTTGTTCGCCGCGACCTCCGGCTCATCTGTTGCCACGGCAGCCACAATCGGCACCGTTGCCGTGCCGCAGATCGAAAAGCGCGGCTATAACGAGAGCCTTTTTCTTGGCACAGTCGCAGCAGGTGGTACTTTGGGTATTCTCATTCCGCCCTCGATCAACCTGATCCTCTATGGGCTGCTGACTAATACATCCGTGCCAGAGCTTTACCTTGCGGGCTTTATCCCCGGCTTCCTTCTAGCGCTTTTGTTCATGGCGACCATCGTTGTGGCCTGCATGATCAAACCTGAATGGGGCGGAGAAAAACTGCGTCACACATGGAGTGAACGTCTACGCGCGCTTCCGTCATTGATACCGCCACTAGGTATCTTTGTAGTGGTTGTCGGCTCGATCTACGCAGGTCTTGCTACCCCTACCGAAGCCGCTGCCTTGGGTGTGGTCGCATCCATGATTTTGGCCGCGCTCAATGGAAAAATGTCGATCGACATGATGCGCCAAGCGATTGAAGGGACTATGCGGACCACGGCGATGATCATGCTGATCATTATCGCCGCCGTGTTCTTGAACTTTGTCCTCTCCATCATCGGCTTGACCCAAGCTTTGACGAATTTCGTCACTGGTCTTGGCTGGACTCCGATGCAAACGATGCTGATGATCGTTGCAGTTCTGATCCTAATCGGCTGTTTTATGGAGACCTTGTCCATGCTACTCACAATGGCTCCGCTGATTACACCAATCGTTGTGGCACTTGGGTTTGATCCGGTCTGGTTCGGGATCCTCTTGATGGTCTTGCTCGAAACGGCGCTGATCACGCCGCCGATTGGGATCAATCTTTATGTGGTGCAGGGCATTCGCAAATCAGGACCGATGATCGATGTCATCAAAGGCGCGTTGCCATTTGTCGTCACGATGTTTGTGATGCTCGCGCTCTTGTTGATGTTCCCGAACCTCGCGCTTTGGTTGCCATCCTTGTTTTACTAAACGCGACACTCTTTCATTCTTTACACCACACTATTGCTGGTCCGCCAGCACACAAAGGAGCTATGCCATGTGGCAATTCTGGGTCGACCGTGGGGGCACATTCACGGATATCGTTGCAAAGTCGCCCGATGGTGAGCTGTGCACACACAAGCTTTTGTCCGAAAATCCGGAGGTTTACCCCGATGCCGCCGTTCACGGTATTCGAGAGCTGCTCGGGCTTGGCGTTGAAGATCCGATCCCGGCTGGTCAGATCAGCGCGGTCAAAATGGGCACCACCGTTGCGACCAATGCTTTGCTAGAGCGCAAAGGCGAACGCACGCTCCTTTTGATCACCAAAGGCATGCGTGATTTGTTGCGCATTGGATTTCAAAACCGTCCGAAACTGTTCGACGTCAATATCAAACTCCCCGAACTTTTGTATGAAGACGTGATTGAAGTCCAAGAGCGGATCACCGCAAATGGTGAAGTCATCACACCGCTTGAGCAAGAGAACACACGCGCTGACCTGTTGGATGCGTATGCGCGAGGATATCGTTCTATCGCAGTCGCGTTGATGCACAGTTACCGCTTTTCTGAGCACGAAAAGCAGATTGGCGAGATGGCCCGGCAGATCGGCTTCGATCAGGTCTCACTGAGCCATGAAGCAAGCCCTTTAATCAAACTAGTGTCGCGTGGGGATACGGCTGTTGTCGATGCTTATCTATCACCCATTCTGCGCCGCTATGTGCGACAGGTCGCAGACGCGCTTGGAGCGGAAAAAGGTGGTTGCGAACGCTTGATGTTCATGCGCTCGAATGGCGGCTTAACGGATGCCGCGCTCTTTGAGGGACGCGATGCGATCTTGTCTGGTCCAGCGGGGGGCGTCGTAGGCATGGTGCGCACTGCGACGCAACATGGGTTCGATAAGCTTATAGGGTTTGATATGGGCGGCACCTCGACGGATGTGTGCCACTACGCTGGAACTTTTGAGCGCAGTTTCGAGACGGAAGTCGCAGGTGTGCGTATGCGCGCGCCAATGATGTCGATACATACAGTTGCGGCGGGTGGAGGTTCGATCTTGTCCTACCGCGATGGCCGAATGCAGGTTGGACCGGAAAGCGCAGGCGCAAACCCTGGTCCCACCGCCTACCGCCGTGGCGGACCGTTAACGGTGACGGATTGCAACGTTTTATTGGGTAAATTGCAGCCTGATCAATTCCCCCATGTCTTTGGCCTGGGCGCGGATCAACCCCTCGATGTTGTGGCGGTGCGCAGCAAGTTCGAGGCACTCGCCCGCGAAATTGGCACAGGCATGACAGTCGAAGAAGTCGCCCAAGGTTTCTTGCGCATCGCCGTCGAAAACATGGCCAATGCAATCAAGAAGATCAGTGTCCAACGTGGTTATGACGTGACCAAATATACGATGAACTGTTTTGGCGGCGCTGGTGGTCAACACGCCTGTCTCGTTGCGGATGCCTTAGGAATGCAGAGCGTGTTCATCCATCCGTTTGCGGGGGTATTGTCTGCCTTTGGCATGGGTTTGGCAGACGTGCGCGCGATGCGAGAATATCAATTTGGCCAAGGGGTCGAACACATTCAAAAGGCGCGCAAGATCTTGGAACGACTTGTGCGCGATGCGCAAAGCGAAGTCAGCAGCCAAGGGATTGATCCTGCGCAGATCAGCATCGTTCAGACGGCCCATATCAGACCGTCTGGAGCGCAACAAACGCTGGACGTCCCTTTTGCAAGCGCGGAAGAAATGCGAAAGACGTTTGAAAAAGCACATCAACAGCGCTTTGGATTTGTGCCAAAAGAGGCAAGCTTGGTGATTGAAGTGCTGTCTGCCGAAGCGATTGGCGCAACCGGGGAGACTGTTCAGTTTGAGCAAAAACCATCGACCAAGGTTGCATCTAAAACCACTCAAATGTGGTCGGACGGTAAGCACCATGACGCACCGATTGTGGATCGCACGCAGATGCACGTCGGCGAGACCATCCAAGGTCCTGCGATCCTGACGGAGCCCACAGGCACCAACATTCTTGAACAAGGCTGGCAAGCACAGTGCATTGAGGGGGGATGCCTTGTGCTGACACGAGCTACAGCGCTGGTACGAAAAGAGGCAATCGGGACAACGGTCGATCCGGTCATGCTCGAAGTGTTCAATAACCTGTTCATGTCAATTGCGGAACAAATGGGCGCAACTTTGGCCAACACCGCCTATTCGGTGAATATCAAAGAACGCTATGATTTCTCTTGCGCAATATTTGACGCAGTTGGCGATTTGGTCGCCAACGCGCCGCATGTTCCAGTGCATCTTGGATCCATGTCTGAAAGTGTGCGTGTAATTTTGGAGCAAAACCGTGGCAAAATTCGCCCAGGCGATGTGTTCATGATGAACAATCCTTTCAACGGCGGCACGCATTTGCCGGATATCACTGTGATCACCCCTGTTTTTGACGAGATAGGTGAGCGCATAATCTATAACGTTGCCAGCCGCGGTCATCATGCGGATATCGGAGGCAAGACCCCCGGTTCAGCGCCACCAGATAGCCGCAGGATTGAAGAAGAAGGTGTTCTGATCGATAACTTCTTGTTGGTGCAAGAAGGCCAGTTGCGCGATGCACAAACGCGCGAACTTCTTGCGTCCGGCAGCTACCCGTGTCGTAATATTGATCAAAACATGGCAGATCTTTCAGCGCAAATTGCCGCGAACACAACTGGCTTGAGCGAGCTGCAAAAGATCACTCAGCACTTCGGCGTCGAGACTGTACACGCTTACATGTCTCACGTGCAGAACAACGCCGAGGAAAGCGTGCGCCGTGTGCTTGATGTTCTCCATGATTGTGATTTCACCTATCCGCTCGATAGCGGTGATCAAATCCAAGTGGCAATCGCCGTTGACAAACAGCGGCGCGAGGCGACGATAGACTTTACAGGCACCTCTGCGCAGAACGCCTATAACTACAACGCGCCTTTGGCGATTTGCCGAGCCGTGGTTCTTTACGTGTTTCGCACGTTGGTCGGTGCCGATATCCCGATGAATGAAGGCTGCTTGAAACCGCTTGCGCTTGTCGTTCCCGAAGGATCAATGATCAATCCCAAAGCCCCTGCAGCCGTTATTTCTGGCAATACTGAAGTCAGCCAAGCAATCGCCGATACGCTTTATGGTGCGCTTGGTGTGGTCGCAGGCAGCCAAGGAACAATGAACAATTTTGTCTATGGAAATGAAACTTATCAAAACTATGAAACCATTTGCGGTGGAACGGGTGCGGGCGACGGGTTTCATGGCACCGATGCGGTTCACAGTCACATGACAAACACAAGAATGACGGATCCAGAGGTTTTGGAAACGCGCTTCCCAGTGCGCCTTGATGAATTCTCAATACGCCAAGGCTCAGGTGGCCAAGGCAAATATCAAGGCGGAGAAGGCATTGTCAGACGGCTCCGTTTTCTTGAGCCAACCACGGTCACTGTTTTGTCCTCTCATCGCTTAGTCCCCACACATGGGATCAATGGGGGGCGTGCCGGAGCAGTTGGTGAAAACTTCATTGAACGTGCAAATGGGACAAAATGGCTATTGCAGGGCAATGACGAAGCTCAGATGTGCGCTGAGGATGTGTTTGTCCTCAAATCGCCAGGTGGAGGTGGATTTGGAAAGGCATGAGTATCTATCGTGAAGTGCGGGTATGAGTAGATGGAATTTGGGGCATCCTGCG
>ERZ1048872.249-NODE-249-length-65114-cov-9.285940_pt1 | contig 65114 bp, 61 predicted proteins | sample MGYA00383100_ERZ1048872 | MGnify/ENA primary metagenome ERZ1048872 (study PRJEB29581, sample SAMEA5548370) | metagenome | biome: marine; feature: coastal; material: water | depth 50 m | study: Short-term variability in the microbial, nano- and picoplankton...
AACCGCTGTAGATGGTGTTGCAGACCACTGCCTAGCCACTCGGCCACGACACCTTAATAAGGAAGGCAAATGTAAAAAAAATATAGGGTTTAAACTATATTGCTTTACTTTTTTCGTTTTTGAGACATTTTTATTGTAACCATATGAACATCACCACCAATTGGTGGGTTAATTTTACTTACAGAAACAGTTGCTTTACTTATTGAATCATCTTCATTAAAAAAGCGATCTAAAATACGTTTCGCAACCGTTTCTAGTAGTTTTGAGGGTTTCGCCATTTCCTCTCTTACGACTTTGTTTAAAAACACATAGTCAACAGTATCTTTGAGTTCATCCGATTTTGCTGATGTACTTAAATCTGCTTTAACAACAATATCAACCTTGTAATCACTACCTATAGCAGTTTCTTCTTTTAAACAACCATGATGTGCAAAAACACGAATATTTTCAACTTTAATTATTCCCATAAAACAAAAATAACACTAGTTGGTGAACAAATCAAAGATATTACTCATAGCGCTTGTTTTGGCTTTAAAAAACTCTGTATAAGAACACTTTTCACAGGTTACAGAGGTGAATTTTTTGTTCTGCACATCAAAAATTTTAGATAGTGTACCACCAGTTGCTCTCATTTCACCAATTTCGTATGATCTATTATTACACTTAGGACATTCGTAGTTCATTGTTTTTATTTTTAAGATTCTTACTATATAAGTGTAAACTAGCGTATAAATGTTACAATTTATGTAATTTTACGCTTTATATTTTATCGATGTCAGAAGAAACAAAATCACTCAATTTTATTGAGCATATCATAGAAGAAGATTTAGTAAATGGACTAACTAAAGATAAGCTACGTTTTCGTTTTCCACCAGAACCAAATGGTTATTTACATATTGGACACACCAAAGCAATTGGAATTAGTTTTGGGTTAGGTGTAAGGTATAATGCGCCTGTAAACTTGCGTTTCGATGATACTAACCCAATTAAAGAAGAACAAGAATATGTGGATGCTATAAAGCGCGATATTTCGTGGTTAGGCTATCAATGGGAAAATGAATTGTATTCTTCAGATTATTTTCAAAAGTTATACGATTGGGCTGTTCTAATGATAAAAGATGGTCTGGCTTATGTTGACAGTCAATCTTCTGAAACTATGGCAGAACAAAAAGGTACACCAACACAAGTTGGAACAAATAGTCCTTTTAGAGATAGAAGTGTTGATGAGAATTTAGATTTATTCCAACGCATGAAGGCTGGTGAATTTGAAGCTGGTACGCATGTGCTTCGAGCTAAAATTGATATGGAAGACCCAAACATGTTAATGCGCGATCCAATTATGTATCGAATTTTATATGCACACCACCATAGAACAGGTGATGATTGGTGTATTTATCCAATGTACGATTGGACGCATGGAGAAAGCGATTACTTAGAACAGATTTCACACTCATTATGTTCTTTAGAGTTTAAACCTCACAGAAAGCTGTATAATTGGTTTAGAGAGCATGTTTACCAATATAGTAAGGATGATTATCCTTTACCTCCAAAACAGCGAGAATTTGCGCGATTAAACCTTAGTTATACCATAATGAGCAAACGTAAGTTGCTACGATTGGTTGAAGATGGTATAGTTTCGGGCTGGGACGATCCACGGATGCCAACTATTTCTGGCCTAAGACGAAGAGGTTATACACCAAATTCTATAAGACAGTTTATTGAAAGAGTTGGTGTTGCTAAACGCGAAAACATTATTGATGTTTCTTTACTAGAGTTTTGTATAAGAGAAGATTTAAATAAAACAGCAAATAGAGTTATGGCTGTTTTAGATCCTGTAAAAGTGGTGATTACTAATTATCCTGAACAAAAAGAGGAGTGGTTAGAAGCTGAAAACAATCAAGAAGATGAATCGGCTGGGTTTAGAAAAGTGCCATTTTCGAGAGAGATTTATATAGAAAAAGAAGACTTCAAGGAAGAAGCGGGCAATAAGTTTTTTAGATTAAAACTTGGTGGTGAAGTACGATTAAAAAATGCCTATATAATAAAGGCCGAAAGTGTCGTAAAAGAAACAAATGGTGCTCTTAAAGAAATACATTGTACATATTCTGAGGACACAAACAGAAAGGTGAAAGGAACATTACACTGGGTTTCCATACAACACGCCATTTCTGCGGAAGTTAGGGAATACGACAGATTGTTTAATGACGAAGCACCAGATGGTCATGCAGATAAAGATTTTATGGAGTTTATCAACCCTAATTCTTTAAAATTAAGAACAGGCTATTTAGAGCCAAGTCTTGCAGATGCTAAAATAGGTCAGCAATTTCAGTTTCAGCGGTTAGGCTATTTTAATTTGGATAATGATTCAAAACCAGGACAATTAGTGTTTAATAAAACAGTTGGTTTACGAGATAGTTGGGCGAAACAAACCCGAACTGAGCGTAGTCGAAGTGAACAGAAACCTCAAAACAATAATCAAAATCAACAAAAACAACAACAACAACAAAAACGACCTGCAATTAGTGTTATTCAGCAATTAGGTAAAAAATACACCAATCTACCTGAGGAAAAACAAGTTAAGGTTAAAGCTGAAATTCAGAATCTAGCTAAAGAGGTGTCTTATGGTGAATTAGAACCTTTATTTGGTACAGCTGTTAAAAAAGCAGGCACACGTATTGCTGTAATGATTGCTTTAAAAGTTTTAATAAATAATGGCTTAAACCAAAATGATTCAATCGCTGCATTTATAGCTAAAGCTAAAGACGATAAAAATGCCATATTAGTAGCTGAAGCAAATGAGTTATAGTGTCGAAATATAAGTAGTAAAACTTAATTTAAAAAGACCGATAAGATGTTCACTTATCGGTTTTTTTGTACATTGTATTATACGAACTAACAAAATCAATAGTTATGGAATTTAATTATTTAGCAATTTTAGTTGCTGCGGTTGTACCAATGGTTTTAGGGTTTTTATGGTACAATCCAAAGCTTTTTGGAAATGCCTGGATGAGAGAATCTGGCATGACAGAAGAGAAAATGAAAAGCCGAAATATGGGAGTTATTTTTGGAGTATCTTTTTTACTCTCAATATTATTAGCTTTTTTTATGCAGTTTTTAACTATCCACCAGATAGGAGCATTAGGCATGATTGGAGGTGATCCTACGGTAGAAGGTGTTTTACCATCGTATAAAGCCTTTATGGATGATTATGGAAGTGCTTTTAGAACCTATAAACACGGTGCCTTACACGGTTTTCTTGCTGGAATTTTCATAGTATTGCCTGTAATGGGAACTAATGGATTATTTGAACGTAAATCTTGGAAGTATATTTTTATAAATGTTGGATATTGGACCCTTTGCTTAACTGTTATGGGAGCAATAATTTGTGGCTGGGTTTAAGTTTAAGCCAATGACGGAATAAAAAAACCTTAGAGATTGTTTCTCTGAGGTTTTTTTTACATTAAAATTATTGATTATTCCTCTAAATTTTTGTTGTTTTTCGCCGCTTTCATAGCTTCACCAATTTGGTTACTTGCGGTAAAACTTGCTACCATGTCATTTAGCATTTGGCTTCCTGCTTGTGGTGAATTTGGTAATAATATTAAGTTGCTATTGGTTTCTTGTCCTATAGATTGCAACGTATCATAGTGTTGTGTAACGACGATTAATGCAGATGCTTCTTGAGAGTTAATACCAACTTTATTTAATACTTCTACAGACTCTTCTAAACCACGAGCAATTTCTCGTCGCTGATCTGCAATACCTTGTCCTTGTAAGCGCTTACTTTCTGCTTCAGCCTTTGCTTTCTCAACAATAAGAATACGAGCAGCATCACCTTCGTATTGAGCCGCGGTTTTTTCTCTGTCAGCTGCATTAATTCTGTTCATTGCTGCTTTTACCTGTGCATCTGGATCTATATCTGTTACCAGGGTTTTTATAATATCAAAACCGTATTCCATCATAGCATCATTTAATTCTGCTTTTACGGCTAAAGCGATATCATCTTTTTTAACAAAAACATCATCTAATTTCATTTTGGGTACTTCGGCACGCACCACATCAAAAACATAAGATGTAATCTGATCGTGTGGATAGTCTAGTTTATAAAATGCTTCATACACTTTATCACGAATAACCTTATATTGTACAGATACTTTTAAGCGCACAAATACATCATCTAACGTTTTGGTTTCTATAATAACATCTAACTGTTGAATTTTTAAACTCAGTTTTCCAGCAATGCGATCTACTACGGGAATTTTTAGTTGTAAACCCGAATGTCTAATACTTTGAAATTTACCAAAACGCTCTATAATAGCTGCGGTTTGTTGTTTCACCACAAAGAATGATGATATTAAAATAATAAGTCCAAAAAAGATAATAGGAACTAAAATAAATTGACCCATAACACGGTTTTTAATGATTAAAAATAATAGTATTAAAATTAAACTATATTTCTATCGTACACTACTATTTTGTAATAATAGATAAGGGGAAATTAGTTTTTTCAGTTAGGTTTGTTTTAATCCCAATCAATGAAGACATGAAAAACAAACATTATATTCTATTAGTAGCTGTTTGTATAGCTTTTGTTACAACGGCAAATGCACAACGTTATAAAATTCAAAATGGCATTGGACTTCAAGGCGGAGTGACACAGTTTGATATTCTAACAGATAATTTTGAAACTAAGACTAACTCTGGGTTTATTGGTGGAATGGCAGCATCTGTAGATTTACCTCACAGATGGTATAACGTAAGCTATAATATTCAATTATCTCAAAACCATATCGATATTAGTGCGTTAGAATCCGGAAGCATAATGGAAGAGTATGTCGAGTATAAAATGTTTACAGCTAATATTTCGTTTTTATTTCACATTAAATTAATTAGAAATAATTTAACCTTAGATATAGGGCCTATACTTCAATATAATAGTGATTTTGAGCTTATTGACGAATCTTATGAAGGCTATACTATTAAAGGCTATAACAATTTATTGACAGAAGACATTACACAAATTTCAAACTTTAATGCTAATGGTGCTGTTGGTTTGTCTCTAGGTGTGAGAAGATTATATCTACGCGCACAATATATTTATGGTTTTACCAATATTTTAGGTGGCTTAAATAATCAAGATCTCGATATTGGAAATAATGCCAAATTTAAAGGTAATCAGTCGTTAATGGCTTTTACAGCTATAATTACTTTTTAATTAAACGAAATGGCTAATGTTCTTTAAAACGAATTAATAGCAATTTCAATACGTTTAACAGCTTCGTCCTTACCAATCATAAACATAATATCAAAGACATCAGGTCCTTGTAATGCGCCAACCAACGCTAAACGCAGGGGCATCATCACTTTACCAAAACCAATGTCTTTAAATGTAATCCACTCTTTAATTGAGGCTCTTAAGGTTTCTGCAGAGTCCGCTTCAGTTTTTTGAATTACTGTAACCAATTCAGTCATTAGGGCATCTGTATTTTCTTTCCATGCTTTTTTAGCTGCCTTTTCATTGTAAGATGTTGGAGCATTAAAAAAGAAATGACTTAAATCCCAAAAATCACTAACAAAGGAGGCGCGTTCTTTAATTAAACCAACAACTAAAGCGATATAATTAATGTCTATTTCTGCTAGTTCTGGTTTATCAATCCTAAATTGCTCTGCTAAATCTAAATCCAATTGTTGTTGCATGTAATGGTGATTAAACCATTTTGTTTTATCCGGATCAAAGCGTGCACCTGCTTTATGTACTTTTTCTAAGTCGAAAGCATTTATCAATTCTTCTAAACTAAATATTTCTTGTTCTGTTCCTGGATTCCAACCTAAAAATGCTAAGAAGTTAACAACAGCTTTTGAAAAATAACCATCTTCTTTATAACCTCTTGATGTTTCGTTAGTTTTTGGGTCTGTATAAGCTAGAGGAAATACCGGAAAACCCATTTTATCACCATCACGCTTGCTTAATTTACCTTTTCCTGTTGGTTTTAATATTAAAGGTAAATGAGCAAATTCTGGCGCATTCCAACCAAAAGCATCGTATAATAGTTGGTGTAAGGCTAAAGATGGCAACCATTCTTCACCACGAATAACATGTGTAATTTCCATTAAATGGTCATCTACAATATTTGCTAAGTGATAGGTTGGCATTCCATCGCTTTTAAATAAGATTTTGTCATCCAAAACATTGGTGTCAATTGAAATATCACCACGTATAATATCTTTTAAGTGAAGCGTTTCGTCCTGTGGAGACTTAAAGCGCACCACAAAATGTTCACCAGCCTCAATTTTCGCTTTAGTTTCTGTTTCTGTGAGTATTAGAGAGTTTACTAATCTTCCCTTTTCGCGATTGTGCCAGTTATAAATAAAGGTTTTGCCTTCAGCTTCGTGCCCTTTTCTGTGTGCATCCAACTGTTCTGATGTATCAAAAGCATAGTACGCTTTACCTTCAGCAATTAATCGATCTGCATATTGTTTATATAAATGTTTACGTTCACTTTGTCTGTAAGGACCAAACTTTTCGTTTTTTCCGGGACCTTCATCAAACGGCATTCCGCACCAATTTAAAGATGCTACAATATAGTCTTCAGCACCTTCAACATAACGGTTTTGATCTGTGTCTTCAATACGGAGAACAAAATCACCTCCATGTTTTTTAGCAAACAAGTAGTTGAATAAAGCGGTTCTTACACCACCAATATGTAATGGTCCTGTTGGACTTGGCGCAAAGCGCACACGTACGTTTTTAGACATAATAAATAGTCGAAATGGTTATCATTCTAAATTAATTTTAGAATCTAGGGCAAAGATAGATTTTTGATGTCCAATGTTCAAGGTTTAAAGTTCAAAGTTTCTATTGCAGAAACCGCAATTATAATAGAAAACTAGTTTAGTATCATTTCCTTTGGAATGCGCTTATTCATAATCCTAAACCATAAGGGCGGAATCATAGCCAAAACCATAGATGTTGGATATCCATATGGCATTTGAGGGCTGTCGGTATGGCAATCTAATATTTGATATTTTTTGGAAGATTTATAATGGTGATCGCTATGCCTGGTTAATTCATACAATATAATTCTGCCAATAACATGGTTAGAGTTCCATGAGTGTATTGCTTTGACGCGTTCGTAACGTCCAGATTTGGTTTTTAATCGGTTTAAACCGTAATGCTCAATATAGTTCACGGTTTCGAGCAAAATGAAGCCAACAATTCCGGCAAAAAGAGCAAAAACCAGAGCGGTTAATCCAAAAATTAATCCAACCGCTATTAAATATATTATCTGGAAAACTAAATAGTATAACATATCATTTTTTAGAGATAAAAAGGACCTGTTGTTATTTTTTAATAATTTATTCTGAATTTTCCATGCACTAAAATATTGTCGAAGCGTTGAAGTAAACCAAAAAGAATACACGCTTTGATTATACTTTGCTGTTGCCGGATCTTCTGGAGTTGCAGCATTAAGATGGTGTCCGTAATTGTGCTCAATATAAAAGTGCATATAAAACGAAGGCAGAAGCAAAGCTTTGCCTAAAAAACGTTCGTTTGTGGATTGTCTATGTCCCAGTTCGTGCGCCACATTAATACCATTAACACCAAGTGCGATACCAACAGAAAAAATCAAGCCAATAAATTCATACGTTTCTAAAGTAGCTGTTGAAGCTATGAACAATCCATAAATCAGCAATCCATACACCACAGGAAGGTTTAGATATAAGAGCCAATCGAAAATTTTTTGTTTGAGCTTATTATCTACTTCACTTGGTTGTAAATTAGCCTCATCAACCGGAAAAATTAACTCTAAAACAGGAATACACACAAAACTAAAAATAGGAGTAGCCCAAACCCAATACCCTTTTAAGAATAATCCTAAAAAAGCCATTATTGGAATTGAAAATGCGGCTAAATATTTAAAATCTTTCATCTTTTAGTTTGTTGTTCCTTCCTTTAAATTATGTTCTAGATAAACCATAGTAGAGGCTAGATGTTATTCGATTTGCGCTTGATTTAACACATAAAACACCTAAATTAACAGAATCTTACCAATAAAGTATAAATCTCTATTAAAATAAATTGTAGATTAGTCAGTTAGAATAGCATATGAGCAATTTTGAAACCATAAAGAATAAGCTAGAACAGTTTATTAAACGATATTACACTAATGAATTGTTAAAAGGTGCAATTTTGTTTTTTGCAATTGGTTTGTTGTACCTAATCATAACCTTATTTGTGGAATATATGCTTTGGTTAAACCCAACCGCAAGAACAATTCTATTTTGGGTATTCATTGCTGTAGAACTAGGACTATTCGCTAAGTTTATTGTAATTCCGTTAACACATTTATTTAATTTACGTCAAGGAATTAATTTTGAAACGGCTTCAAAATTAATTGGAAATCACTTTCCAGAAGTGAATGACAAATTGCTTAATGTGCTACAGCTGAATCAGAATCCGGTACAATCCGATTTATTAATTGCCAGCATTGAGCAAAAATCTCAAGAATTACAACCAATTCCGTTTAAATCGGCAATAAACTTTAAATCTAATACCAAGTACTTAAAATATGCAGCAATACCTATTGCAATTATTGTGCTGTCATTTTTGTCTGGAAAAATAAATTGGTTTAGCGACAGTTATGAGCGTGTGGTCAATTATCAAACCGCTTACGAACCACCTGCGCCTTTTCAGTTTTTTGTTATTAACGAATCGCTGCAGGCAATAGAAAATAAGGACTTTAGGCTAAAAGTTTCAGCAGTTGGCGATGTAATTCCAGAGAATGCTCAAATAAAATACAATGGACAGTCATACTTCTTACAGCAGCTAGCACCTGGTGCGTTTCAATATGTATTTAGTATTCCCAAAGAGCCTGTTGAATTCACAATTTCTGCAAATGATGTGGTTTCTAAACCCTACACATTAGGGGTGGTAAATACACCAAATCTGGTGAATTTTGAAATGGTTTTAGATTATCCATCTCATACTAAAAAAAGAGATGAGGTATTAAAAAGCACAGGTTCGGCAGTTATTCCTGAAGGCACTAAGGTAACATGGAAAGCGAAAACGAAATCTACTACAGCTGTCCAAATTTATGCGGAGGACACATTGAGTTTTGTGGGTGAAAACGGAGAATTTGAAGCTTCTAAACGATTATATAAAAACTATAATTATAGCATTACAACTAGTAATAAAGATTTAGCGGATTACGAAAATCTAGCCTATAATATTAATGTGGTTCGAGACGTGTATCCTGAGCTGAGTATTAAGGTTCAAAAAGACTCCATAGATAAGCAAACCCTCTATTTTTATGGACAAGCAAGTGATGATTATGGGTTAAGTAAACTACAATTAGTTTATTACCCTTCTGAAGACGAATCTAAGAAAGAGGTTCAGTCAATACGTATTTCCAAATCAAATTTTAGTGAATTTGTTAGCGCATTTCCAGACCAGTTAAATCTTGAAGAAGGAGTAAGTTACCAATTGTATTTTGAGGTTTTTGATAACGATGCGTTACACAATTACAAACGCACAAAGAGTTCTGTGTTTAGCTACAGAAAAAGAACTAAGGAAGAGGAGGAGCAGAAGCAACTCAATGAACAAAACGAAACAATAAAAGATATTAGTAAGACCTTCGATAAGTTTCAGGAACAAGATAAAAAGCTTGAGGAATTGTCTAAAACTCAAAAAGAAAAAGAAAGTCTCAATTTTAATGATAAAAAGAAGTTTGAAGATTTCCTTAAGCGTCAGAAGAATCAGGAGCAGTTGATTAAAAATTTCAACAAAAAGCTTCAAGATAATTTAGAAGAGTTTCAGAACGAAAAGAAAGAAAAGGATCAGTTTAAAGAGGATTTAAAGGAGCGCCTAAAAGAGAATGAAGAGCAATTAAAGAAAGATGAAGAATTATTAGAAGAATTAGAAAAGTTAAAGGATAAAATCAATAAAGAAGAGTTTGCTCAAAAGCTGGAAGAATTAGCTAAGCAAAATAAAAATAAGAAGCGAAGCATGAAACAACTCTTGGAGTTAACCAAGCGTTTTTATGTTTTAAAAAAGGCTGAGAAGATTTCTAATCAATTGGATGAATTGTCTAAAGAACAAGATAAATTATCGGAAAAGGATAAAGAAAACACAAAAGCAGCGCAGGATAAATTAAATAATGAGTTCCAGAAACTTCAGAAAGATTTAGATGATTTAAATCGAGAGGATAAGCTACTGCAAAAACCGACAGGTATACAAAGAGATAGATTTCTTGAAGATGAGATAAATTTTGATCAAAAAGAGGCAATAGAAGCTCTTGAAAAGAAAGAGCAAAGTGAAAATAAGGAAAAGCCAGAGGAGACTAAAGCGCAAGAGCAAAAGGCAAAGAAAAATCAAAAAAAGGCAGCAAAGAAGATGAAGCAAATGAGTGAGATGTTAATGCAAATGATGTCTGGTGGTGGAGGCGGTGGAGACCAAGCGGCAGAAGACTTTGACACGCTTCGTCAAATCTTAGAGAATTTGTTACTCTATTCTTTTGACCAAGAGTCACTTATGGATGTTTTTAACGGTATTGATATTAACAATAATAGGTATGGTAAGTACATAATAGAGCAGAGTGATCTTAGAGAGCATTTTGAGCATATAGATGATAGTTTATTTGCATTATCACTTAGACAACCAAAGCTTTCGGAAAAGGTTAATTCACAAATAACAGATGTTTATTTTAATATTGATAAGGCGCTTGGACAATTAACCGAAAACAGATTGTATCAAGGTGTTTCTTCTCAACAATACGCTATTACAGCGAGTAATGAATTGGCTAGTTTTTTAAGTGATGTTTTAGATAATATGGAAATGGACATGAATTCGTCTCCAGGATCTGGTAGTGGTGGAGGACAGCAATTACCGGATATAATTATGAGTCAAGAGGAGCTCAATAAAAAGATGGAGGAGGAAGTAAAGAAAAGTGAACAAGGAAAAGATGGAGATGAAGGGGAAGAAGGAGATGAAGGAAAAGAAGGTGATCAAGGAAAAGATGGTGAAGAAGGAAAAGATGGAAAAGAAGGTGAGGGTGAAAAATCTGGTGAGCAAGGCGAATCTGGTAAAGACGGTGAGAATGGAAAAAGTGGCGAACAGGGGAAAACTGGGGAAGGTGGCAAATCCGGTGAAAATAGTGATCAAAAAGGCGAAGGAAATCAAAGTGGGGCGCAGGGTGAGAATGGAAAAGAAGGGAAAGAAGGGAAAGACGGAAAAGACGGAACAAGCGGAAAGAACGGAAAGAACGGAAAGAACGGAAAGAATGGAGGTGATGGCACAGATGGTGAGGGAGAGAAGAATGATGGGTATGGTGAAGGTGGAAGTGAAGAACAGAATGGTGAATTATTTAAAATATACCAACGACAACAGTTATTAAGACAAGCCTTAGAAGATAGATTATCAAAGGAAGGAAAGATTGAATCCGCAGGTCAATTAATTAAGCAGATGGAAGATATTGAACTCGATTTATTGAATTCTGGTTTTACTAATCAAACGCTTCAAAAAATGATGGATTTGCAGCATCAATTATTAAAGTTAGAGAATGCAACGTTTATGCAAGGACAGGATTCTAAACGTAAGTCGGAAACGAATAAAGAAGATTTCAATCAAACAAATAAAAGTCAATTACCTACAGCGAAACAATATTTTAATACTACTGAAATTTTAAATCGCCAAGCATTACCTTTGCAAAATCATTTTAAGAAAAAAATTCAAGAGTATTTTAAAGGCATCAATGATTAGTTTTAACTACGAAACAAATTTTGAATTAGAGAATTCAAATTTTATATCAAATTGGATTTCTAACACTATAACAAAAGAAAATTGTGTAGAGGGTGAGATTAATTACATCTTTTGTACAGATGAGTATTTGCATAAAATTAATTTGGATTTCCTTAATCACGATACACTAACTGATATTATTAGTTTTGATTATACGGTAGGAAAAGAACTACATGGCGATATTTACATTTCAATAGATCGAGTTAAGGAAAATGCTTCAGAATTTGCTGTTGAATTCAATAATGAATTGTCTCGCGTAATGATTCACGGCATACTTCATTATTGCGGTTATAAAGACAAGTCTAAAGAGGAGAAAAAGGAAATGCGATTAAAAGAAGATTTTTACCTCTCAAAGCAAAATTAGGTTTTATTAAATCGTATTATATTTGCGCGCTTAGAATTTCTGCGTTACCAGATATTTTATAATATTATTATTGTTCCACGTGGAACAAAAAGAAAGATATATATGTTTAACGATGTTTATGATGTTATAGTTGTTGGAGCTGGCCATGCGGGAAGTGAGGCTGCGGCTGCAGCTGCAAATATGGGAAGTAAGACATTGTTAATTACAATGAATCTGCAAAACATTGCACAGATGTCATGTAATCCTGCCATGGGAGGAATTGCAAAAGGACAAATTGTTAGAGAGATTGATGCATTGGGTGGTTACAGTGGAATTGTGTCCGATACATCGGCAATTCAATTTAAGATGTTGAATAAGTCGAAAGGTCCTGCAATGTGGAGTCCGAGAGTACAAAGTGATAGAATGCGATTTGCAGAAGATTGGAGATTACTTTTAGAAGGTACTCCAAATCTGGACTTCTATCAAGAAATGGTGTCTGGTTTAATTGTAGAGAACCATAAAGTGGTTGGAGTAAAAACATCCCTAGGAATTGAAGTAAAAGCTAAAACAGTTGTACTTACTAACGGAACTTTTCTTAATGGTTTAATACATATTGGTGACAAAAATTTTGGCGGAGGAAGAGCAGGCGAAAGAGCCGCTACAGGAATCACCGAACAATTAGTTAATCTTGGTTTTGAATCTGGTAGAATGAAAACTGGAACACCACCAAGAGTGGATGGAAGATCTTTAGATTATTCCAAAATGATTGAACAGCCAGGAGATGAGAACCCAGAAAAATTTTCATATTTAGATACTACAAGCGCATTAAAAGAACAACGCTCTTGTCACATGACTTATACTAGCGAGCAAGTTCATGATTTGCTAAGAGAAGGCTTTGATCGTTCCCCGATGTTTAATGGTAGAATTAAAAGTGTTGGTCCTAGGTACTGTCCTTCAATTGAGGACAAAATAAATCGATTTGCTGATAAAGATAGGCATCAATTATTTGTAGAACCTGAAGGTTGGAACACGTGCGAAGTATATGTAAATGGGTTTTCTACATCATTGCCAGAGGATGTTCAGTTTAAAGCTTTAAGATCTGTTGCAGGATTTGAAAATGTGAAATTCTTTAGACCTGGTTATGCTATAGAATATGACTATTTTCCACCAACACAATTAAAACATACACTTGAAACAAAATTAGTTGAAGGCTTATATTTTGCTGGCCAGATTAATGGTACAACTGGTTATGAGGAAGCGGCATCTCAGGGTTTAATGGCTGGAATCAATGCAAGTTTAAATGTTCAAAACAAGGACATTTTTACACTTCGTAGAGATGAAGCATATATTGGCGTTTTAATAGATGATCTAATTACAAAAGGAACGGAAGAGCCTTATAGAATGTTTACATCGAGAGCAGAATATAGAACTTTACTAAGACAAGATAATGCTGATTTTAGACTAACTCCAAAAGGGTATGAAATTGGCTTAGCATCCAAAAAGCGTCTTGACAGAATGAAGGATAAAGAGTCGAAGTCGGATGCTTTTGTTCAGTTCTTTAGAGACACAAGCGTTAAACCCGAAGAGGCAAATCCGGTTTTAGAATCTAAAAATTCATCTCCCGTTAAACAACAGGATAAGATGTTTAAGTTATTCGCTAGACCAAACATTACAATTGATGATGTAAGAAAGTTTAATGCAGTTGAGCGTTATATTAATGATAATAATTTAGACCCAGAGGTTATGGAACAAACAGAAATCCAAGTAAAATATGCTGGGTATATTGAAAAGGAAAAGAATAATGCAGATAAATTAAATCGACTAGAAAATTTAAGGATTCCGGCAGATTTTGATTATTCAATATTGAAATCTATGAGCATGGAGGCAAGGCAAAAATTAAATGAAATTAAACCAGTAACGATATCTCAGGCCTCAAGAATTAGTGGTGTTTCTCCTAACGATATCTCTGTATTACTTGTTTATTTAGGAAGGTAAATTAAAATGTTCCACGTGAAACAATTCAGTTCTGTTAAAGTGGAAACTCTATAAATGAAAGACAATAAACCAACATACTTAACCCTAAAGGACCATTCGGTCTCAGGTGAAGAATTCCAATTAAAACACAATAGGGATTTAGACATGTTGGAAACATTTCCAGAGCCACAATCAGAAAAATTATCGGATTATTATAAAAGTGAAGATTACATTTCACACACAGATACTCAACGAAATCTTTTAGAAAATGTTTATCATTTAGTGAGGAGAGTTTCTTTAAAGCGTAAGCTAAAACTCATTAATTCATTTAATTCAGAATCAAAGCAACTTTTAGATATAGGATGTGGTACAGGAGATTTTTTAGAAATTGCCGTAAAAGCAAATTGGCAAATCACAGGAATTGAACCTAATGAACAGGCCAGAGTAATTGCTAATTCAAAAACCAACAATACAGTTTTTGAAATAGACCATTTATCAAAACTAAAACCAAATAGTTTTGATGTGATTACACTTTGGCATGTGTTAGAACATTTACCAAATCTAGAAATGCATACAGCATTATTTAAGCATCTTTTAAAACCAAATGGCACTTTAATAATTGCCGTACCGAACTTTAAAAGTTACGATGCAGAGTATTATAAAAACTTTTGGGCAGCATATGATGTGCCAAGACACTTATGGCATTTTTCTAAATCTTCAATTTCTCAACTATTTAAAAAGGAGAATTTAAAATTGATAAAAACCTTACCAATGTTTTTTGATGCGTATTATGTAAGCCTACTTTCAGAAAAATATAAATCGGGTTTTATGAATCCATTAAAAGCTTTTTGGGTAGGATTTCGATCTAATATGAAAGCAAGACGCTCAAAAGAATATTCATCTCACATTTATATCCTTAAAAGCGAGAATACTTAATATAAAAAGCAGAGTATTGAGATAGGATCGTGTTATATCTAAATACCTGTCGAGATCCAGAAGTGCTCTTAAAACGCCTTATTTAGCTTAAATTTTCATAGTTTTTAAAAATACCAATTAAGTAAATCGATAGATATTATCAATATTTAAAAAATTAGGTAAATCACAAGTTAACTTTTATACATTTGCAAAAATTTAATTTAGAATAAAACATGAAGAAAGTAATTTTAGGCTTAGTTGTTTTAGTAACATTAACATCTTGCCAAGAACAGCAGAAAATCGGATTTATTGATAACGGTAAACTTATTGATGATTATCAAATGAAAATCGATGTTGAAGAAGAATATAAAGTTAAGGATGATGCTTTTAAAAAACGTATGGATAGTATTGGAAAGGCATTTCAAATAGAAGCACAAGCTTTTCAGATGGCTGCACAAAGTTTATCTAAAAAGAAGCAACAAGAAAAATATCAGGAATTAGGACAAAAGCAGCAGAATTTACAACAACAGTTTCAGTATGAGCAACAGATAATGCAGCAAAAATTTAATGTGGAAATGGACTCTGTAATTTCTAAGGTTAATGATTTTGTTGAAGGTTATGGTAAAGATAATGGCTATACATTTATTTTAGGCAAAAATCAAGCTGGTAGTGTAATGTATGGAGCAGATACTAAAGATATTACTGAAGCGGTGACTAAAGCCATCAACTCAGATTTTGGTAAAAAGGATGTAGTTGAAGAAGAAATTGTAGAAAAGAAAGAATCAAAAGAAGAAGCTAGGGCAGAAGAATAAATATTCGATTATCTTATAAAAATAGCCGAGCTTATGCTTGGCTTTTTTTATGCAATAAACGCGTGAGTTTAATCGAAAGATCTGTAAGAATAATCTTAGAGTTACCGTTGCGCTCAATATGGTAAATTGCATCTTGCAACTCATTAGAAATTTCTAAAATATTTGAGTCATGTACAAAAGGGGCAAATTTTTCGAGTTTAAAGCTTTCAGATTTTGGTTCTAAGTAAACAAGTTCATTTGCTTTATAGTTGAGAAGTAATGCTTGTCTAAAGTAATTTAGACAAAACCGTAAAAACTTTTTTTGTGTTTCTCTTCCTGTTTTAGCAATTTCTTCAGACCATGAAATTAAATCGTGAATAGCACTTTTATTTCCTTTTGCTTTAAATGCAGAACGTACCCATAGAATAAACCATTTTTCAAATTGGATGTCTTCGCTATCTTGATAAATAAGATCACAAGCTTTATTATAATTTCCGTTAGCCTGATGCGCAATTTTTGTTGCTACAGAAGTTTCAATATGATAGTTTTTTACTAATGCTTCGGTAATTGCATCTTCAGCTAACGGAGGAAAATGTAATAATTGACATCGTGATTTTATTGTATTTATTATTTGTTCTTCATCTTCAGCAATTAGAATAAAAATAGTTTTTTCTGGTGGTTCTTCTATTAGCTTCAATAATTTATTAGCGGCAGGAGTGTTCATTTTCTCTGCCATCCAAATAAGCATCACTTTATAACCTCCTTCATAAGATTTTAAGGACAAAGATTTTACAATTTCTACGGCTTCATCAACACCAATTTGGCCTTGTTTGTTGTCTACTCCAAGAAGTTTGTACCAGTCAAACAAATTTCCATAGGGCTGTTGGTCGATGAGTTGTCTCCATTCTTCGAGATAGAAATTAGAAACAGGCTTGCTTTTTACCTTGTCGCTCGTTGTTACGGGAAAAGCAAAATGCAAATCTGGATGCGAAAAGTTTTTAAACTTAAGATTACAAGATTCGCTACCACCAGTATTTTCACTATTTGTATTTCCGCACAAAATATATTGTGCATAGGCTAATGCCATTGGCAATGTACCAGAACCTTCAGGACCAACAAATAATTGGGCGTGTGCAATTCTACCTTTATCAACACTTGTTGTAAGATGATTTTTTATATGTTTTTGGCCTAAAACTTCTGAAAATAACATTAAGCAAATCTATGCAATATTTTATCGATTTAAAATTTTACGAACAGAGATTAAGATTTTGTCTTTTATTTAAAAATTGTAAATAGTTTCTTCTTGCTAAATGTTCAATATGGGTTTATATTTGTTTTTCAAAATTTATAAAATGAAGACTTTAAACGATTTCAACTTTCAGGATAAAAAAGCATTAATTCGTGTAGATTTTAATGTACCATTAAACGACAATTTCGAAGTTACTGATGCCACAAGAATTGTGTCGGCAAAACCTACTATTATTAAAATTTTAGAAGATGGCGGAAGCTGTGTGTTAATGTCCCATTTGGGTCGACCAAAAGGTGAGCAAGATGAGTTTTCATTAAAACATATTATTTCAAAGATTGAGGACATATTAGGTGTTGAGGTAAAGTTTGCAAGTAATTGTGTTGGTTCTGAAGCTGAAGACATGGCCAGTGCGCTTGAACCAGGAGAAATTTTATTATTAGAAAATCTACGTTTTCACCCTGAAGAGAAGCAAGGAGACAAAGCTTTTGCAGAACAATTATCTAAATTGGGTGATATTTATGTAAACGATGCTTTTGGTACTGCTCATAGAGCGCATGCTTCTACTACAGTTGTTGCTGAATTTTTTCCAGACGCAAAATGCTTTGGAAGCTTATTAGCAAAAGAGATTGAAAGCATTAAAAAAGTATTAGAAGACGGAGAAAAACCAGTATTGGCAATACTTGGCGGAGCTAAAGTATCTTCTAAAATTACTGTAATAGAAAACATATTAGATAAAGTTGACCATTTAATTATTGGAGGCGGAATGACCTATACCTTCGTGAAGGCTCAGGGAGGAAGTATTGGAGATTCAATTTGCGAAGACGATAAAATGGAATTAGCTTTAGACATATTAAAACAAGCGGAAGCTAAAGGGGTAAAAATTCACTTACCAATAGATGTAAATGCTGCTGATGCATTTAGCAATGATGCAAACACACAGATTGTAGATGTAAAAGATATTCCTGATGGATGGCAAGGGTTAGACGCTGGTCCAAAATCTTTAGAAAATTTCGACAAGGTAGTAAACGAATGTAAGACTATACTTTGGAATGGACCGCTCGGTGTTTTTGAAATGGAAAGCTTTGCAAAAGGTACGATTGCGTTAGGAGATTCAATTGCAAATTCTACAATAAATGGTGCGTTTTCTTTAGTAGGTGGAGGCGATTCTGTAGCAGCGGTAAAACAATTTGGTTTTGAAAACAAAGTAAGCTATGTAAGTACTGGAGGAGGTGCTATGCTAGAAAGTTTAGAAGGAAAGACTTTACCCGGAATTGCAGCCATTTTAAACTAAAAACAAAAAATACTATTTTAGAGCCTCCAACGTTGTAAAATAACGTTGTATTATTAAAACAAACTTTGTGAATTATGACATTAAAGACGTTTTTATTGGCTTGCTTGTGTTTACATGTTTTTAGTGCATTTTCTCAAACAAAAACCGATAGTGTTTCTAACAAACAATCGGTGACTGTAATAACCAAAGATTCAGTTATTGACGGGAAGCTTATAACTCCCCAAAAAACGATTCCGGCCGTATCTAAATCTTTAGAAATAAAAAATCTACAAGATTTACCAGAAGCCGCAAACTTAGATAAGAAGTGGTTAGAAGAACTATATAGTAATTCACTATTTGACACTATTTATAAGACTGTAACAGAGCTAAAATATGAACCTGTTTATTATCCTGAGCTTCCTACAGATACTTTAAAAGCAAGATTAAAACGATTAAATGCCAGAACACCTTTTAACGTAGAGTATAATCCGTCTTTAGAAAATGTTATAAAAGGATATCTAAAGCACAGACACACATCTATGGAGCGTTTAATGGGCTTAAGCCACTTTTACTTTCCGATGTTTGAGCAAGAGTTTGATAATTACAATATTCCTTTAGAGATGAAATATCTCGCCATTGTAGAATCAGCCTTAAAACCAAGAGCACGTTCTAGAGTTGGCGCAACTGGTTTGTGGCAATTTATGTATGGCACAGGTAAAGAGCACGATTTACAAGTAAGTAGTTATGTGGATGATCGAAGAGATCCGATCAAATCAACAACAGCAGCAGCGCAATATTTAGGAAGATTGTACCGCATTTTTGGTGATTGGGATTTAGCTTTAGCAGCCTACAATTCTGGACCAGGAAATGTTAATAAAGCAATTAGACGTTCTGGAGGATATAAAAATTATTGGAATATTCGTCAAAATTTACCACGAGAAACAGCAGGATATGTTCCGGCATTTTTAGCGACGATGTATATTTTTGAATACGCGGAAGAACATGGTTTTAAACCAGAACGACCAGCGTTTCAATATATCGAAACAGATACCATTCATATTAAACAAATGATTTCTTTAGATCATGTTTCTGAAACCACTGGAATCCACATTGAAGAATTACAGTTTTTAAATCCAGCATATAAATTGGATATAATTCCAAAAGTTGAAGGTAAAACTTATGTGTTAAGATTACCTAGACAAGCGGTTGGTGCTTTTGTTGCAAATGAAGATGAAATTTATGCATATGCAATGGCTGAATTTAATCAACGTGAAAAGCCAATACCTCAACTTATTAAAAATGATTCCAAGATTAGGTATCGTGTAAAAAATGGTGATTACCTCGGGAAAATTGCAAGAAAGTATGGGGTAAGGGTTAGCCAGATTAAACAATGGAATGGGCTAAGAAGTAATAATTTAAAAATAGGTCAGCGTCTTACTATTTATCCAAGAAACCACAGTGTTTCTCCAAAACAAAAAACCACTAAAAAAGTTCTAAATACGGCCGGAAAGCAAACCTATAAAGTAAAGTCTGGTGATTCCCTTTGGACTATTGCACAAAAATTTTCTGGAGTTTCTATTCAAAATATTAGAGATTGGAACGATATTGGTGGTAACAAACTCAAAATAGGAATGACACTTATTGTTTCTAAATAATAAACCAAAAAAATATTAAATTATGAGAGTTTTATATTCCATTTTATTCTGTGTATTCTTATTCTCCTGTGGAGATAAAAAAGAAGGTAACAATCAAATATACCTGCCTGCATCTAACGGAAACTTAAATAATATTTCCGTTGTAATTGATAACCAATTATGGGAAGGCGGTATCGGAGAAAATATCCGAAACATTTTTGCCGCTCCATTAAATGGATTGCCGACCGATGAACCGATGTTTAAAATCAGGCAAATACCTAATCAAGTATTTGATGGGTTTGCAACTCGAAGTAGAATTGTTTTAAAAATTGAAAAAGGAAATGTAGAGACGACAACCAAAATTGTAAACGAAGCTTTTGCAAAACCGCAAACGGTTGCAGTTATTGGTGGTAAAACAGACAAAGACATAATTTCTCAATTAAAAGAGAATAAAGAAAAAATTATAGACGCTTTTAATAAAGAAGAAGTTAAGGAGAAACAAAGACGAATTAACCTATCCTTATTGGTAGACGATGACATGGAAAAAAAACTTGGATTTACCGTTAATATGTCTTCAGCATATAGAATAAGTAAGTCTAGTAACGATTTCTTCTGGGTTAGAAAAAACCTTACCAATAATAAAACGATAGAGCTTATGTTCTATGAAGTGCCAATAGAAACTATATCTAGTGGAGACAGTACTATTGTGGATATTATTAATATGCGAGATGAGATAACAAAAACTAGAATTCCTGGTGAAGATGGCATTTATATGGCTGTTGAAGATGCTTATGCACCATCTATGTTTAAAACTATAATTGATAATAAACCTGCGTACGAAGTTAGAGGCTTATGGGAAATGAAAGGATTTACTATGGCGGGACCATTTATTACTTATGCTATTGAAGATAAAATTAACGATCGCTATTTAGTTGCAGATGGTTATGTTTATGCGCCATCTTTAGAAAAGCGAGATTATATTTTTGAATTAGAATCTATGATTAAATCGATAAAGATTAAATAACAAAAAAGCCAACTTTTAAAGTTGGCTTTTTTTATGTCTATTAAAAAGGATTTACTCCTTCTCTTTGCTGTCGGTCGCCTCTTCTTTACTAGCGTCTTTAAACTCTTTAATTCCGCTTCCCAAACCCTTCATTAACTCAGGAATTTTTTTACCGCCAAACAATAAAAGAATTGCCAGACCAATAATAACCCATTGCCATGGACCAATCATGCCTAAATATATACTGCTAGATATCATAATTATTAATTTAGATTGCAAAGTTAGTAATTTATAGTTTAATATTAGCGTTGTTATATCAACTTTAAGACATTATCGTGATGCTATTTCACTATTTTAACTAATTTTGTTTCGATGTCTAAAAAGAAAAAAAAAGAAAAGAAATTTACTAAAAAGCTACTTCATAAGTATCGTTTAGTAATATTAAATGAAGACACCTTTGAAGAGCGATTTGCGATTAAATTAACGCGTCTTAATGTTTTTATTTTAACATCGCTTTCTGCGATATCACTTGTGTTTTTTACAATTTTACTTATTGCTTTTACTCCATTAAGAGAATATATACCAGGTTATTCCTCTGCAAAGCTAAAGAAACAAGCTACTACATTAAATTATAAAACAGATTCTCTCGTTAATGAATTAGAACTAAATAAGCGCTATTATGCTTCTATTAGAAAAGTATTGACTGGTGATGTGGCCTCATTAGATTTTAATAGAGATTCTATTTTAGAAGCAACAAAAAATGATATAGATTTTATACGAGTTTCTAAAAATAAAGAAGATTCGTTGCTGAGGGAAAAGGTAAATAAAGAAGATAAGTATAACTTGTTTGAATCTTCGGGCGATCAATCTAATTTTGTTTTATTTCCACCCGTTAATGGAACTATTTCAGAGGGTTATAGTATTAAGGAGAAGCATTTTGCGGTAGATGTTGTAATCGCCGCAAACACACCTGTTAAAGCAACTGCAGATGGTACTGTTATTTTTGCTGAGTGGACCGTAGAGACAGGCTATGTTATTATAATGGAACATAATCGAGAATTAATCTCTGTATACAAGCACAACTCTGAGATTACTAAAACTCAAGGCGATTTAGTAAAAGCAGGTGAGGTTATAGCATTATCTGGTAATACAGGCGAATTAAGCACAGGGCCGCATTTACATTTCGAACTTTGGAGTAAAGGTTATCCAGTAAACCCAACTAATTTTATTGATTTTCAATAATGTCATCAGTTAAAGCAGCACTTTCAAAACCATTTGCAAAATATATAGCTAGGCGCATTAACAAATGGTCCTCTAAACCATTAGAAACGCAGCAAAAAGTATTTAAAAATCTTATTTCTGAGGCGAAGCATACAGCATTTGGTAGAGATCATGATTTTAAGAACATAACAAGCTATGAAGATTTTATCACTAAAGTTCCGGTTAGAGATTATGAACAACTTAAACCCTATGTAGAACATGTTGTTGCTGGTGAAGAAGATGTTCTTTGGAAGGGAAAACCAATTTATTTTGCAAAAACCTCTGGCACTACCTCTGGAGCAAAATATATTCCCATTACCAAGGAGAGCATGCCAACACATATTGAAGCTGCCAGAAATGCTATTCTATTATATATCCATGAAACAGGAAATTCAAAATTTGTAGATGGTAAAATGATATTTCTACAAGGAAGTCCAATTCTTGAGGAAAGTAATGGAATTAAACTCGGAAGGCTTTCAGGAATTGTAGCACATTATGTCCCAAAATATCTTCAAAAAAACAGAATGCCTAGTCTGGAAACTAATTGTATTGAAGATTGGGAAACAAAAGTTGAGGCCATTGTAGAAGAAACCATTAACGAAGACATGAGTATCATTTCTGGGATTCCGTCTTGGGTGCAAATGTATTTTGAAAGGCTTATTCAAAAATCAGATAAAAAAGTAGGTGATATTTTTAAGAATTTCAACTTGTTCATTTTTGGAGGAGTTAATTACGAGCCCTACCGAGCAAAATTCGAAAATTTAATAGGTAGAAAAGTGGATAGTATAGAATTATATCCTGCCAGTGAGGGTTTTTTCGCTTTTCAAGATAAACAAGATGAAAAAGGGATGCTACTACAATTAAATTCAGGGATTTTTTATGAGTTTGTAGAAGCGGATCAGTTTTTTGAAGAAAACCCTAAACGAATTACTATTGCGGATGTGAAGTTGGGTGTCAATTACGTTATGATAATTTCTACAACTGCAGGTTTATGGGCTTACAACATTGGAGATACTGTGGAATTCACATCATTAAAACCTTATCGCGTTATTGTAAGTGGTAGAATAAAACATTTTATATCTGCATTTGGTGAACATGTTATTGGAAAGGAAGTTGAACAAGCGCTGAAAGAGGCCTCTGAGAATACTACAATTACAGTTAATGAGTTTACAGTGGCTCCTCAGATAAACCCAAATGAAGGATTACCATATCACGAGTGGTTTATTGAATTTGAAAATGAACCAGAAAATGAAAAGGAATTTATTGATGCATTAGAGCAATCGTTACAAGATCAAAACAGCTATTATTTCGATCTTATTGAGGGTAAGGTTCTCAGACCTTTAAAAATTACTAAGATTAAAAAAGATGGATTTCAAGATTATATGAAGTCAATCGGAAAATTAGGTGGACAAAATAAAATTCCTAGATTGTCTAATGATAGAAAAATTGCAGATATATTGTACCGACAAAATTTAACTAATTAACGTTATATTTACAGGCTAAAATAAAGTATGAGTACAACCAACAAAAGACATGAAAGAACAAGGGCTCAAGAGAGTTCGAGAGCAATTGAGCGCATGTATATTACAATGCGACACCTTTTTAATCGCGGGTTTTATAAGCCTATGGGAGTTTCGGGAGAAACCTTAAGAGAAGCATTGCTTTTACTTCGCCCGGAAATCTATGGTTCGATTGGTGAAGAAAAAGCGGAGTTAGAAGGTTTACTCTACGTCGTAGACCGTTTACCACAGGGTATTGAAGAATGCAGTTTTATTAACCTTACAAGTGATGAGGGCTATGGGAATTCGCATTTTAAGGCTATAATTCCCCCTAAAAGAAGACGTAACTGCTATCGAATTGATGAAGAGCAGATGAATATTGAAATCACTAGAGGTCGCTCTGAGATATACGATATACTCACACACTTAACGTTTCTATTTGTAGAATCTCATAAAATAAGTAAGCGCGTCATAATAAATGAAGAAGGTGCAACAGTTAGAGATTGGCAGAAGTTAGAGAAAGCCGTTAAATCAACTAAAAAACTCACGCAAAAAGAACGCGAAATAGCCATAACACATACGGCAAATATATTAGGAAGAACGTTTAATGAGTTAACAGAAGCATACCCGAAATTTGCTTCAGAAAGTCAACCAGAACGTTTATTACATATTGTATATTGGTTGGGTAAACTTGCCATAAAAGAAACAATCAACATCAATAAACGTACTATAACTTTTAGTCCAGTATTAAGAGAACGACTAGGACATCACCTACATGGTGAAATATGGGCTGACACTATAAAGGCTACACTTCATAAAAATGGATTGCTTGAGCGACCTATTCATATTATTAGTGCTAATATGCATAGTGTTATGAATTCTCTTTTTGCAAAAGGAACGCTTAAAGCAGCGGATTCTAAAAAAGATATTTTTGAAACTTATGAAGCCTTAAGTAATTCAAAAAACTCAGCTTTACGCAATAAAATAGAAAAATCAGCGTTGGAAAACGGAATGATTTACATTAAAGATACATCTGGAACTAATATTGACGTTCAAATTTTCGATTCAGATAAAATTGATTTTTCTAAATCAGAATTTAAGTATATTGAAAAAGATGTGGCGAATAAAGCCGTTATCTTTGTTATGGATTATGCATTTGGGGAACAAGCTTATGAAACATTAGATGAGTTTTTAAAACCCATAAATGTTAATGGTAAAAAGGTACATTTAGATGTAAAGTCAATTTCACTAATGGGAAAAGCAGGTATCTTGGAAGGTGGTAAGGGAGATGTAATGATACCAACAGCTCATATTTTTGAAGGTACAGCAGATAATTATCCGTTTAAGAATGAGTTGAGTAAAAATGCTTTAGCAGACTGCGGTGTTGATGTTTTTGAAGGTACAATGGTTACTGTGTTAGGCACATCGTTACAAAATAAAGAGATTTTGAAATTTTTCAAGAATTCAACATGGAATGTTATTGGACTAGAAATGGAAGGTGCACATTACCAAAAAGCAATACAAGCTGCTTCTAAAGTTAGAGGCAGTATAAATGAAGATGTTAAGGTTCGGTACGCCTATTATGCCAGTGATAATCCATTAGAAACCGGCAGCACTTTAGCTTCTGGCGGTTTAGGCACGTCAGGTGTTAAGCCAACATATGTCATTACAAAAAAAATACTTGAACAAATATTTAATTCTTAAAACATGAGTGAGAAATTACCACAACAACCTCAAAATGAAGAAGTTGATTTAGGGCAGTTATTTAATGCAATAGGGAAACTTTTCGAAAAGCTGTTCAGTTTTATAGGTAGTATTTTTAAAGGAATTTTTTCAGCTTTAATATTTGCGATAAAACCATTAGTTGAGAATTTTAAACTAGTTGCAACTACGCTAGTAATAACAGCTGTATTCGGTTACATATACGAAAAAATTAAAGAGCCTATTTATTATTCTAATATGATTGTAAAACCTCATTTCGATTCAAAATATCAGTTATCCAGTAATATTGATTATTTTAATGCTTTAATTAGTTCTGATAATATTACTGAATTAAGAAATATTTTCGAAATTGACACGACGCTAGCAAAAGAATTAGTCAGTTTTGATTTAGAACCTGGTCCGGAAACTCCAAATGATTTGTTTACAGAATATGATGAATATGTGAAATCAATAGACACCTCTTTAGTTGATGAGTTAAATTATGTAGACTATGTAAAAAATAGAGACCTTTTTTCAGGTAATATTTTTACTATTAAAGCAAAGGCTAAAGACATTAATATTTTCCCAAAACTTCTAGAAGGCTTTAGAAAAACGTTTGAGAATGAGTTTTCAAAACACAAAAAACAGGTTAGGGACACTTTGGCTTATATAGATCGTTTATCTTTTACAACAGAGTTAACTCGTTTAGACAGTATTCAATATACATATTTAGAGGTCTTAAGAAATGAATCAAAAAACAAAGATTTATCTTTTGGCATAACTAGTGGGTTTCCGATTCAAGAAGAAAAAACAATAACTAAAGAATACGAACTATTTCTAAAAGAGCAAGAAATTAGAAGAACCTTAAATTATACGAATAAAAACATTGCCGAAGAAAATACTTATTTTGATGTTTTATCAAGTTTTAATAGACTTGGCTCTAAAGATAATAGTTTTACACAGCGCTTCTATATTTTATTTCCAGTTTTAGCTTTAGCTTTATTTATTTTATGGTTTTTAGCCTTAAAAGTATTTAAATTTATAAAAAACTATGAATAAAGCTCAATCCATACTAATCACAGGTGGAACAGGTTTTATTGGTTCAAATTTTATAATCTATTTTTTAGAAAACTATAAAGATATAAAACTTGTTAATTTAGATAAACTCACCTATGCTGGTGAGCTTTCCAATTTAGAGTCAATAGAAAACCATAAAAATTATACGTTTATTAAAGGTGATATTTGTGACGTTAAACTTGTTAATGAACTTTTTATAACACACCAATTTTCTGCCGTTATACATTTTGCTGCAGAATCTCATGTAGATAATTCTATTAAAAACCCAGATACTTTTATCAACACTAATATTTATGGAACTTTTAATTTATTAAATGTGGCTAAAAACCATTGGATGAATGCGCCTTTTTCCTTTAAAGAAGCTTGTGAAGGTAATAGGTTTCATCATATTTCAACAGATGAAGTTTATGGTACACTGGGTGAAACGGGTTTGTTTACTGAAGAAACACCATATGCACCAAATAGCCCATACAGCGCATCAAAAGCATCCTCTGATTTTATTGTTAGAAGTTATTTTCATACTTATGGAATGAATGTGGTTACCACAAACTGCAGTAACAACTATGGTCCCAAACAACATAATGAAAAGCTAATACCAACGATAATTAGAAAAGCTGTTAATAATGAACCAATTCCTATTTATGGGGATGGGAAAAATATAAGAGATTGGTTGTATGTAGAAGACCACTGCAAAGGTATAGATCTAGCTTTTAGAAAAGGAAGGGCGGGCGAGACTTATAATATTGGTGGAAAAAACGAAAGAGATAATTTATATATAGCGCATAAAATTTGTAATACTTTAGACGATTTAAGACCCAAAGAAGCCTCATATTCTAAACAGATTACTTTTGTTAAGGATAGGCCTGGTCATGATTTTAGATATGCCATTGACGCTTTAAAAATTGAAAAAGAATTAGGCTGGATAGCAAATGAAAACTTTGAAACAGGAATTATTAAAACAATTGAGTGGTATCTAAAAAAGTATAAGAAGTAATGAAAGGAATAGTTTTAGCTGGAGGTTCCGGTACCAGATTACATCCATTAACTATAGCTGTAAGTAAGCAGTTAATGCCTATTTACGACAAGCCTATGATTTATTATCCTATTTCTACTTTAATGTGGTCTGGGATTAAGGATATCTTGATTATATCAACTCCGCAAGACTTACCTCTTTTTAAAAAACTTTTGGGTGATGGTAAACGCTATGGTTGTAATTTCGATTACGCAGTACAAGAATTACCAAATGGACTTGCTGAAGCTTTTATAATTGGAGAAGATTTTATAGGCAATGATAAGGTGGCTTTAATTCTTGGTGATAATATTTTTTATGGTACCGGCCTAGCAGATTTACTTCAACAAAACAATGATCCAGAAGGTGGTATTATCTATGCGTATCATGTACATGATCCAGAACGTTATGGTGTTGTGGAGTTTGACGGACATGGTGTTGCAGTTTCAATAGAAGAAAAACCAGAAAAGCCAAAATCTCATTATGCTGTTCCAGGCATTTATTTTTATGACAATACAGTAGTTGAAATTGCAAAAAACATAAAACCTAGTAAAAGAGGTGAGTTAGAAATTACGGATGTAAATAAAGCCTATTTAAAACAAGGAAATTTAAAAGTTAGTGTTCTGGACAAAGGCGCAGCTTGGTTAGATACAGGCACCTTTAAATCTTTAATGCAGGCCTCACAATTTGTTCAAGTTATAGAGGAGCGACAAGGTTTAAAAATTGGAGCCATAGAAGAGGCCGCATATAAAATGGGATATATTGATAAAGAGCAATTTAAAAAAGTGGTTAAACCCTTAACAAAAAGTGGTTATGGGAAACATTTAATGAGTCTATTGTCTGAATAGTATGATAATAAAAGAAACTAAGCTAAAAGGTTGTTTTATACTTCAGCCGCAAGTTTTTAATGATAAGCGCGGTTATTTTGTTGAGAATTATAATCAAAAAACGTTTAACAACAAGTTAGGATTAAATATAAATTTTGTTCAAGATAACGAATCACAATCGTCTCAAGGAGTGCTTAGAGGACTGCATTATCAAATTGGCGAATCAGCTCAAGCAAAGCTGGTTAGGGTAATTAAAGGCAAAGTATTAGATGTTGCTGTAGATGTAAGAAAAAATTCAACAACTTTTGGTGAACACATATCTATAGAGCTTACTGAAGAAAATAAAACACAGCTCTTTGTACCAAGAGGCTTTGCACATGGTTTTATAGTCCTTGAAGATGAAACTATTTTCAGCTACAAGTGTGATAATTTTTATAATAAAGAAGCGGAAGCTGGTATTATATATAATGATGAAGATTTAGGTATAGATTGGAAATTTCCTAAAAATAAATTAATTATTTCAGACAAAGATTTAATATTGCCCACATTAAAGAATGCTCGTCTATGAAAAAGGTTATAGTGCTTGGGTCTAACGGGCAGTTGGGCAGGACTGTAAAGGATTTTGCTGAAAGAGAAACGATTGAATTTAGTTTTTTTTCACGAAGCGATTTAGACATTACCATCAAAGAAGATTTATTATCTGCATTTAAGCTCAAAAATTTTGATTATTGTATCAATTGCGCAGCCTATACCAATGTAGAAGGTGCTGAGAAAAATTTAGAAGATACATTTAATATAAATGCAGAAGGGGCTCGAAATATTGCTGAAGTATGCAATACCCATAAAGTTAAATTAATACACATCTCAACGGATTACGTGTTTGATGGTAAAAAAGGTAAACCATATACAACTACAGACCAAACAAATCCAATTAATCAATATGGAAAATCTAAGCTACAAGGGGAAATATACATCCAAGAGAAATTAAAAGACCATTACATTATTAGAACCTCTTGGTTATATTCTCTCCATGGTAAAAACTTTCTGAAAACAATTATTTCTAAAATTAAAGACAATATTGTTTTAAATATAACTACAGAGGAGGTGGGAACACCTACTAGTTGCCCAGATTTAACTGAGTTCATAATACATTTAGTTGAAACAGGTACAGTACCATTTGGTATATATAATTTTTCTGCAAATGGAAGTACCACATGGTTTGGTTTCGCAAAAGAAATAGTTAAAAACTTAGATCAAAAAAAGAGAAGCAACATTTTACCAAACGAAAAATTTAAAACCCTTGCCGAAAGACCGAAATTTAGTGTACTATGCCCAATGAAAACTGAGAAACATTATAGAGTCCTTAATAATTGGCAAAAAAGCGTGAGTCATTTGGTTGAAGAATATAAAAACCAGAATAGTTAAATTTCAAGATTATAAAAAAGCTCATAAAAGAATTACCTTTGTTATTTCGTAGAAATGCAATAATTAAAACCACTTATAGTATTAAATAATGAAAAAAATAGCTTTAATTACAGGGGTTACAGGACAAGATGGAGCCTATTTAAGTGAGTTTCTCCTTAAAAAAGGATATATAGTCCACGGAGTTAAGCGTAGATCTTCACTTTTTAATACCGATAGAATAGATCATTTATATCAAGATCCTCATGTAGAAAATCAAAACTTTTTTTTGCATTATGGCGATTTAACAGATAGTACTAATCTTATTCGAATTATTCAAGATGTGAAACCAGACGAGATTTATAATCTAGCAGCCATGAGCCATGTACATGTGTCATTCGAAACACCTGAATATACTGCTAATGCAGATGGAGTAGGGACATTAAGAATACTTGAGGCAATCAGAATTTTAGGCCTTGAGAAAAAAACAAGAATATACCAAGCTTCAACTTCTGAGCTTTATGGTAAAGTACAAGAAGTTCCACAGACAGAAACAACACCATTTTATCCTAGAAGTCCATATGCAGTAGCTAAAATGTATGCCTACTGGATTACTGTTAATTACAGAGAAGCTTATGGTATATATGCATGTAACGGAATTTTATTCAATCACGAATCACCAATTAGAGGCGAAACATTTGTAACTCGAAAAATTACTCGAGCGACCTCTAAAATAGCGCTCGGACTTCAAAACAAAATTTATTTAGGAAATCTTGATGCGCAAAGAGATTGGGGGCATGCAAAGGATTATATTAGAATGATGTGGATGATTTTGCAGGCAGATAAGGCAGAAGATTGGGTAATAGCAACTGGCAAAACGACAAAAGTCAGGGATTTTGTAAAAATGTGCTTTGCACATATTGGGGTTGAGTTAGAATTTAGAGGAGAAGGGTCTAGTGAAAAAGGTTACATTAAGGTGTGTAATAACCCTAAATTTCAAATAGAAATAGGAAAAGAAGTTATAGCAGTAGATGAAAAATACTTTAGACCAACCGAAGTAGATTTGCTCGTAGGTGATGCATCTAAAGCTAGAGAAAAACTGGGATGGGTACCAGAGTATGATTTACCTGCTTTAATCGAAGATATGATGTCTAGTGATATCGAACTCATGCAGAAAAAACAATACCTTAAAGATGGTGGATATAGAATAAAAAATTACTTTGAATAAGAAATGAATAAAGATTCTAAAATTTATGTTGCTGGACACGGAGGTCTTGTTGGTAGTGCTATCTTCGAAAATCTACAATCAAAAGGCTATCATAATATCGTAACTCGAACCTACAATGAATTAGATTTAACAAATACGATAGACACCAAGATTTTTTTTGAAAAAGAAAAACCAGAATTTGTCATTTTAGCAGCCGCCAAAGTTGGAGGAATCGTGGCTAATAATAATTATAGAGCGGACTTTATTTATGAGAATTTGATGATTCAGAATAACGTGATTCACCAGAGTTATGTCAATGGAGTAAAGAAGCTGCTATTTTTGGGCAGCACTTGTATATATCCAAAAAACTGTCCTCAACCCATGAAAGAGGATTATTTACTAACAGATACTTTAGAATACACTAATGAGCCTTATGCTGTTGCTAAAATAGCAGGCATTAAAATGTGTGAAAGTTATAACCTACAGTATGGCACCAACTTTATCTCTGTGATGCCCACGAATTTATATGGTCCAAACGATAATTTTGATTTAGAAAAATCACACGTTTTACCTGCTTTAATTCGGAAAATACACCTTGCTAAGCTACTTAATGAAGAGAGTTATGAGGCAGTATTAGAGGATATGGGTTATAAAACTTTAGAAGAAGCAATTGAATATCTGTCTTCTTTTGGGGTTTCTAAAAAAAGTGTCGAAATATGGGGAACAGGTAAGCCAAGACGCGAATTTTTATGGTCCAAAGACATGGCAGATGCTTGTGTTTTTTTAATGGAAAACAGAGATTTTAATGATACCTACAAGGCTGATCAAAAAGAAATAAGAAACACACATATTAATATTGGTACAGGAAAAGATGTATCTATAGCAGAGCTTGCAGTAACTATAAAAGAGGTTGTAGGATTTAAAGGAGATTTAGTATTTAATTCTGAAAAACCTGACGGGACGATGAGGAAGTTAACGGACGTTTCAAAATTGCATAACTTAGGATGGAAACATTCTATTGAGCTAGAAGATGGAATAAATAGGTTATTTAATTGGTATTTAAAAAGTAAAAAATAATTCGGTAACAGAAAAATATTCCATTCTAGCCAAGAGGCATAATTTTTAGTAATTTAATAAAGCAAAAATTTAATTTCTAGAGATATTACTGAAAAAGATTTACTATTGGAAGCAATTTTTTATTCAAATCAATTTACAACAAGGTTTATAAATGATTTAGGGTCGGATAGTGATTTATCCTATGGGTATTTGGTAATTTGAACATAAGATTAATTTGGTATTTATACCAACAGACTAAAGATTTTAAATTACTTCATATAGAAAAAAAATACATGGATCAACTTAAAGAAAATAAAGGACTAATTCAACTTATTAAAGGAAGTGGTATCACTCTGATTATAAAGTTATTAGGTATGTTTTTTGGCTATATAGCAATGTTGTTTGTGACTAATATTTATGGAGCTAAAGAATGGGGTTTATATTCTTTATGTTTAACCGTTTTAAGTATAGCAACGTTATTTCCGAAATTTGGATTTGATAATTCTTTGGTTAGAATTATCACTGAATTAAAACTCTATAAAAATAATTATGAAATAAAAAAAGTAATTCAAAAATCTATAATAATATCAGTTGTAGTTTCACTTATAGTAATTTTTTTAATAAATTTCCTTTCAGATTTTATAGTGTATGATATATTAAAAAAGCCACAATTATCACCATATATTTCATTAATTAGTTTCGCTATTATACCATTAACGTTAATTGCAATAATGAGTGCCTATTTTCAGGCTCTAAAGAAAACAGTTTTATTTATTCTATTTCAAACAGCCTTCATAAATATCATTTTTCTAGTTCTATTGTTAGGCAGTTATTTTTTACATACCGAAGTAAAAATTTTTCTGTTATACATAACTTCAGTTTGCATAACTTTTTTAGTTTCTTTGATAATATATTTTTTAGGCCTCGAAAAGATAAATGGGAATACCCCAGACAGAGTAATAAACTATAGTATTAAGAGCATAATAAATTTATCATCTCCAATGCTTCTTTCTAGTTCTTTTGCGCTTTTTATGGGTTGGTCAGATATTATTATGTTGTCGGTTTATAAAACCACTACTGATATAGGGGTTTATGATGCTGCCCTGAGATTAGCAACTCTTTCGGGTATTTCGTTAATTGCGATTAATGCTGTCGTCACTCCTAAATTTGTCGAGTTTTACTCAAAAAATGATATTATAGGTTTAAAAAAAGTTGTCCAGAATTCAACAAGATTAATATTTTTTACTACTACGCCTTTGTTGTTGGTTTTAGTTATTTTTTCTAAAGACGCTCTTAGTTTATTTGGAGAAGAATTTACTATTGGTTATTTAGCCTTAATTTATTTATGTATTTCCCGATTTATTAATTCAATATCTGGATCCGTTGGTTATATTATGCAAATGACGGATAATCAAAAAACTTATCAGACAGTGATTTTTTTGGCTTTTTTATTAAATGTAATTTTAAATTTTGTGTTAATACCAAAATATAGTTATACAGGTGCTGCTTTGGCAAGTTCAATAGCTATGATTTTTTGGAACTTGACTTTAGTTATTATTATAAAAAGAAAGTTTGGATTTTGGACATTCATTACATTTAAAATAAAACATTCGTAGTATGAGGTCTCCAATATTTATTATTTCAATGCCACGGTCGGGTTCAACTTTATTACAAAGAATATTGTTAAGTCATAAAGCTGTAGGTGGCACTGCTGAGCCCTGGATTTTGCTACCCCTTATATATTCCAAAAAGAGTAGTGGTGTTCTTTCAGAGTATTCCAGTAGGCTTTCATTTAAGGGAGTAAATGACATGTTAAAAGAAGTTCCAGATGCAGAGAACGTTTATAATGATAGAATTAAAGAGTTTGCGGATGGCATTTATTCTAAAATTTTAAAAAATAATGAAGTTTATTTTCTAGATAAAACACCTCGATATTATTTGATTATAGATGATTTGTATAAAATATATCCGGAGGCGAAGTTCGTTTATTTATTTAGAAACCCAATTAACATTTATGCATCAATTTTAAAAACATGGTGTAATAATAAATTTTCAAAACTGTATGGGAATCATAATGACTTAACCATTGGTGTTAATAAAATTAGTGAAGCCTACAAAAGATATAAGGATAACAAAAACACAATCTCTGTGAGGTATGAAGATTTGGTATCTCAACCTGAAGAAATTATAAAAGATATTCAGAAATTTTTAGAAATTAATTATGATGAAAGACTTTCAAAGAATTTTGTAAACGTTAAAATAGACACAAAAAACAATAATGTTTTAGGTGACCCTACGGGAATTGAAGAGTACAAGTCAATAAACAGTGACACATTAAATAAATGGAAAAATGTTTTTGACACCAGGTTTAGAAAAAAAATCCTTACTAGGTACATAAAAAATACACTTACAAAAGAAACTTTATCTATTCAGGGTTATAACCAAGAAGAAATAATAAAAGAAATAAAATCACTCAAAAATAATGGGGGACTTAGTATTTTTAGTGACGCAATTCATTACTTTGTATACAAATTAATTATTAGATTTAATCTTTACAATTTTTGGTCAAAGGATATGAATTGGATTAAGAATAGATTTATATCCTAAAAACTAAACTTATCTTTTATTGCACTTTTTAATTTTGCTATAGGCACTAGATGACATTTACAATAATTACAGCAACATTTAATAGCGAAAAAACTATAGTAAGGACAATAGATTCTGTTCTAAGGCAGTCTTATTCTAATTTCGAATTCATTATCATTGACGGGAATTCAAAAGACGGAACAGTTAAAATTTTGAAATCATATGAAAATCAATTTAAAAAAAGAGGTATTTCTTTTTCATGGATTTCTGAAAATGATAAAGGAATATATGACGCATGGAATAAGGGTCTTAATCTAGCAGAAGGAGAATGGATATCATTTCTTGGGTCTGACGACTATTATTTGGACAACGCGCTTATCTCATATTATGAATTAATAGAAAACAATAACTTAGAGATAGATTGGATTTATTCAAATGTATTATATGTTGAATCATCTATTAAAAAGCGTTTATTGAATGCTGTTTGGAGTTGGAAAAAATTTAGAAGAAACACTTCCATATTGCCAGCTCATGTAGGGTCATTTCATAATAAAAAGTTTTTTAAAGCATATGGGGTTTATGACACATCATATAAAATTGCTGGAGATTATGAAATGTTACTCAGGCCTAAGGATAATTTAAAAACACTAAAAGTGGACAATACAACAGCAGTGATGAGTTCTGGTGGTGTCAGTAATATGCTAATAAAAGAAGTGTTTAAAGAAACATTAAGAGCAAAAAATATTACGGCAGGAGTTAGTATTGTTACTTGTCGTTATGATTATTATTTATCAATGTTAAAGTGGAGGCTTAAAAATTTATTGAGGAATTAAAAAATATGCTATTAAAAAAAGACACCTTTAATAAATTGACTATTGCAGCGCTACTTGCTGGTCCACCTTTGATTGAGTCTATTGAAGTAAATATGGTTTTTATTTCTTTGGTTTCTCTTTTCATGTTTTTTAATTTAAATTTTAAATACTCGAAAGAGTTAATTAAGCTAATATTTCCGTTAATCACAATTCTATTTGTTGCCATTTTTTCTTCATTTTTCTTTTCAAGTGAGTTGTTTAATGTTATTAAAGACTTTTTCTTTACAGCAAAACCTTTTCTATATATTCTAATCGGTTACTTCTTAATAAGTAAAATAAAAGACAGGGCATTTTTTTTCAAGATAATTATCTATTTAGGTGTTTTCTTTGCCGTAATTCATATCTATTTATCAATATTCTTTATAGCTAACAATGAAAATTACAATCTAAATCTTCTTAGAAATTTTGCTGGTCGTGGAAATACAATTGAAATTTTTGCGTTAGTAATTTTGTTGTCTAAAAAAGGAAAAGAACTTTTCAAGTTTAATTCAAAGTATAAGAAATTAATAGCTGTTATTTTAATAACCTCTTTTGTTTTCTACTTATCCCGTACAGTGACTGTGTCTGTAATATTATTGTTTTTAGGTATTAGTGGTTATTTAGGGATAACGAGAAAAGGGCTTTTTTATATGTTAGGCTTTTTTAGTTTAATTTCACTTTTTTATGTTTATTTATTTTCGGTTGATTTGGAAAGGGGAGCGAGTGGAATTGAAGGGTTTTTATATAAAATAAAAATTGCACCAGCTGAAATTTTTGACTCAAAGATAAATTTAAAGGATCATGCAGATTTGTGGGATCATTGGAGGGCTTATGAAGCTCAAAAAGCTTTTGAACAGATAAGAGATACTCCTTTGCATGTTGGTCTGGTAATGGGGAAAGGTGTTGGTTCCTTAGTAGATTTGGAATTTGTAGCCCCTTTAACAGATGGGGGAATTCAATATATTACCACCTTACACAATGGTTATTCATATATAACTTTCAAAGCTGGTATTTTGGGGTTATTATTTTTTATTTTATTTATATTATTGCTTTACATGCGCGTTTATATTAAAAGTAGCAATTCAAAAGTAATTATCATTAACAATTTATTGTCTGGTATTGCTGTTTATTATATGTTTACCACTTTAATTGTATCTGGTATTTATAACCCAAGAGATATTGGCGGAATTATAATTGGAGGTCTAATGTATCTTAGTTTTTATTATAAATCAAATAAACAAATAACTGAATCAGTTTAAAAAATTACTTTTAAGACTAATAATTAAAGATGATAAAACGGATTTTTCAAAATCTTCTAATTAAACATGGCAAGTCCTATAAGTTGGATGAAAACATCTCTAATAAATTAGTTGTTAGTTTTATTTTCAATAGACTTATTATGATGTTAAGAGGGTTGGTTAAAACACGTAGAAAGATTTTTTTTGGAAAAGGAGTTCAGGTATTAAACGTTAGAAATTTTAAGTTTGGCAACGCTTGTACTGTAGAGAAACAAGTTTTAATTGATTGTTTTGCGCAAAAAAAGATAGTGTTTGGGGATGTTGTAAAAATTGGAGCGTTTACTACAATTAGCACAACTAGTCACTTATCAAAATACGGAATAGGTATAGAAATAGGAAATAATTCGGCTGTTGGTGAGTATTCTTATTTTGGTTGTTCTGGAGGTATTAAAATAGGTAATGATGTTATTATGGGTCAATATATTAGTTTTCATTCTGAGAACCATAATTTTACAGATAACTCGAAATTAATTAGAGAACAAGGTGTTACATCCAAAGGCATAGAACTTGGAAATAATATATGGGTAGGGTCAAAAGTTACATTTTTAGATGGTTGTAAAGTTGCGGATAATTCTGTTGTTGCAGCTGGTGCAGTTGTCTCCGAAGCATTCCCAAAAAATGTAGTTATTGGAGGTGTGCCCGCAAAAATAATCAAGCATTTAAATGCCTAAAACAATTCTATACATTCATCAATCAGCCGAGCTTTATGGTTCAGATAAAGCTTTATATTATATTGTTAATGAGATAAACTCTAACCCTAATTTTAATGCGATAGTTGTTATACCTAATGATGGACCTTTAAAGGATTTACTAGAAAAAAACAATATTAGAGTAATTGTTTTTCCTGTGATAAAAGTAGCGCGAAGTTTCTTTAAGTTCAAAAATATCATTACACTTCCATTTGTTATTGCTAACGCTACTAAAAAGCTTAAAAAAGTATTAGAAAACGAAAATATTGATATAGTTCATTCTAATACATTAGCTGTCTTATTGGGTGCGTTTTTTGCAAAACGTTACAGGATAAAACATATTTGGCATGTTCATGAAATTATTAAAAAGCCAAAAATTGTCAGTGTAATTTATCCGCTTTTAGTGCGTTATTTTTCTATCAAGGTTGTTTTCAATTCTAAAGCATCCAAGGAAGTTTTATGTAAAGGTAACAAGAGGCTTACCCGTAAATCAATTATTAATTTAAACGGTATGGACAGAAATGCTCATATTGCAACAAATTTAGAGCAGAAAACAATCAGAAAGGAACTCTTTGGCGCAGAATCAGATGATATTGTTATAGCTTTAGTTGGAAGAATAAGTAAATGGAAAGGACAAAAATTGTTGTTAGAATCTTTTTCTATGCTTAATAAAAAGCATCAAAATTTAAAATTAGTTTTTGTTGGTTCTGCCCCTCCAAATCAAAACTATTTAGTTAATGAATTACAGTCGAAAATTGGTACCTTAAAACTTAATGATTTTTGTAGAATAATTCCCTTTCAAGAAAATATCTGGAAAATTTGGGATAGCATAGATTTGGCAGTTGTACCATCAACTGAGCCAGAACCGTTCGGTTTAGTTGCATTAGAGGCTATGCTTGCAAAAAAACCTGTTATTGCAGCGAATCATGGTGGGTTAAAAGAAATTGTTTTAGATAGTGAGACAGGCTATTTATTTTCACCAAATAATAGTGAAGAATTAAAAAATGTAATAGAAAAACTTATCTTGAATAAAGAGAATTTGAAAGAATTTGGTATAAATGGATATGAAAAAGCGATCAATGATTTTTCATTACAAAGACATATTGAACAATTCCTAGAAATTTATCAAAGTTTATAATAAATCAGTAAAAACAATTAATGAAAGTTGGAATTTTAGGTACTAGAGGCATACCAAATCATTATGGTGGTTTCGAGCAGTTTACAGAATTTTTTGCCGTTTATCTTGCGGAAAAGGGTTATGATATTTACGTATACAGTTCTAGCAATCATAAATATCAAGAATCGACTTTTAAAGGAGTCAAGTTAATTCATTGTTACGATCCAGAGAACAAGGTTGGAACTTTTGGCCAATTTATATACGACTACAATTGTATTATTGATTCTAGAAGGAGAAATTTTGACGTCATATTACAATTAGGATATACGAGTAATACAATTTGGCATAGATTACTACCAAAAAAGGCGGTAATAATAAGTAATATGGACGGTTTAGAGTGGAAAAGATCTAAATATTCACCACCCGTACAAAAATTTTTAAAGTACGCAGAAAAGCTAGCGGTAAAATCAAGTGATTATCTTATTTCAGATTCAATAGGTATACAGAATTATTTGTTGAAAGAATATAATGCTACATCTGAATATATTGCTTATGGTGCAGAATTATTTACAAACCCAAATTCTAAAGTTTTAGACGAATATAAGGTTGAGTTAGGTGAATATAATATGCTTATAGCGAGGTTTGAGCCAGAAAACAACCTAGAAGTAATACTTGATGGCGTTGCAATAGCGGATACTAAAACCACCTTTTTAGTTGTTGGAAAACACGACGTGAATAAGTTTGGATCTTATCTAAAAAATAAGTTTAAAAACTATAAACATATTAGATTTATGGGAGGAATCTATAATCTAGAGCATCTTAATAATTTAAGGTACTACTCCAAATTATATTTTCATGGACATTCCGTTGGCGGGACAAACCCCTCTTTATTAGAAGCAATGGCATCTAAAGTGCTTATGATTGCTCATAATAATGAATTTACTAAATCAATATTAGAAAATGACGCTTTTTATTTTAGCTCCAAAGAAAGCATCAAGGAATTAATTGATAATATTCATAAGGAAGATCACAGTGATAAAATTGAGAGTAATTATAAGAAAATAGAAGAGAATTTTAAATGGAGTTTAATTAATAAAAAGTATTTAGACTTTTTACATGAATGCACTAGGAAAAATTAAAACAAAATTAAATTCTTTGGAGTTTTTATTGTACTTACTAGGTGCGTCATTATCACTATTACTTGTTGGTTATGCTCCTAGCAGTATTGCGTTGGGATTGTTTTGCATTATGTCTTTCAGGTATTTTATAGTAAAAAAAAGAAAAATACAATTCAACTTTGCACTTTTTTTACCCGTATTGCTTTATCTACTTTTTGCTGCTTCTTATTTCTGGTCGGTTGATCAAGAACAAACCTTAAAAGGATTAGGAAGAATGGTTATTTTACTTTTAATACCTATTACTTTTACCCTGCTACCTATAATAACACTAAAAAACTATAGATTAATTATTAGAATTTTTACATTTTCTAATGCAATTTTAGGTGTCTTTTTTTTGTCATCAGCATTGTATAATTTTATAAATACTGGGTCTGTTAGTGTTTTTACATATCATGAATTAGTTAGTGTCTTAGATTTAAATGCAATTTACGTAACTGTAATTTTTTCAGTTAGTCTTTTTTATTTACTATCAATAAAAAACAAAACTAAATTAGAGAAAAGCGCCATTGTCTATTTCTTAATTTTAGTTCTTTTGTTATCCTCAAAAATTATTATTCTAGTTTTATTTATTGGCCTTTTTGTATATCTTATAAAGAATAATATTAATGTTTCAAATAAAAAGAAAATAGTACCACTTGCTATTTTTGTGATTGTTGCACTAATTATTAGTTCGGTTACATTATCTGAAAGGTTTTCGGTTGAAAAAAGAACAGAGCTAAATGAAGTATTTACAAAGGGTACTTTTGGAAAAGTCTACTATTGGACCGGCAGTTCCATTAGGTTATTTCAGTTAAGAAATTTAAAAGAACAAATTAAAGATGAATCAATTTTATTCAATGGTTTTGGCCTGTTTGCCTCAAAAAAGGACTTAAAGAAAAGACATTTGAAATATGACACTTATTTTGGTTTTCATGATTATAATTATCATAATCAATATGCTCAAATACTCTCTGAATCCGGATTAATAGGACTGTTTCTGTTGCTATTAATCATAGTCGTTTTAACTAATAAAGCTATAATTTCTAAAGATTATGGATTCATAATGTTCACTATTATGATTATGATAGTCTTTTTCACAGAAAGCTTTTTATGGCGCCAAAGAGGACTTTTCTTATTTGTGACTTTATATTGTTTATACAATAGGGTTTTATTTCAACAAACTTCGACTGAGAATTAAATAAAGTAGCCGTTTAGATTTAACTCAAACTTCATTAGTTTTATTCAATTAGTTATATCTTATAGATTAAATTATATTTGCCCTTTAGTGTTATGAAAATTATTTATGGCTAGAGAGTTAGGATATTCTAATTTAATAAGACCTATATTATATATATTGGATTTATTGATTATTTCAATACTATCGTATTTGTTTTTAACTCAAAACATTTTGCACATAGCTTTTTTTGTTATGTTTTGGTTTGTTTTGTCTATTTCCTTTTCCTTTTATAAAATTTATCGATTTACAAAATTGATTAAAATAGTATCGTTACTTTTTAAACAAATTATTCTATTTAATTTAGCGATTCTTTCATTTTTATTTTTGATTAAATCAGATATAAGTTTAGACGTCGTTATTAAGTTTTTTTTCTTCATTTTATTTGTCTTGAACTTTTGGAGGGTTTCGTTATTTTTTCTATTCAGAAAATATAGAGCTATTACAGGTAGTAATTATAAACGCGTTATTATAATAGGCGCTAATCAATCTACAAAGAAATTGCAGAATTTCTTTAAAACACACCCTGGATATGGTTATAGAATGATGGGTTTTTTCACGGATTCATTAGATTCTGCTCGAGAAGGAGAAATAAATAAAAGCTTTAACTTTATACTAGATAATAATATTGATGAAGTCTATTGTTCTATAAAAGAATTATCAAATGAGAACATAAAACGGTTCATTAACTTCTGTGATATAAATTTAGCTACTTTAAAATTTATTCCAGATAATAAATACATATACGCAAAAAACTTAAGTCTCAATTATTATGATATTACTCCAATATTGTCTTTGAGGGAGATACCCTTAGACGATCCTATAAAGAGTATAATAAAGAGAGGTTTTGATATTGTTTTTTCTGTATTTATGATATGTTTTGTTTTATCATGGCTTATCCCAATTTTGGGTTTGATAATCGTTTTAGAAAGTAAGGGCCCGATATTTTTTCAACAAAATAGACCTGGTATAAAGGAAAAAGGTTTCCTATGTTACAAATTTAGATCCATGAGCTTAAACTCAAGATCTGAGGAATCAGCGACAAGAAATGATGCGAGGGTTACAAGGGTCGGAAAATTTATAAGGAGAACAAGTATAGACGAACTCCCTCAGTTTTTTAATGTCCTCTTCGGCTCAATGTCTATTGTTGGTCCAAGACCACATCTTTGGAGGCAAAATGAGATGTATGGTACAAAAATCTCAAAATATATGGTAAGGCATTATGTAAAACCTGGCATTACAGGTTTGGCTCAGGTAAGAGGTTATAGGGGGGAAATTGAAACTAGGGATGATATTGTAAATCGAACAAAGTACGATATATTTTATATTGAAAATTGGTCACTATTATTAGATTTTAATATCATTGTACAAACAGTGCTAAACATCTTTAGAGGCGAAGAAAAAGCGTATTAGCCAAAATTGGCAACTTGTTTAAGAATTGAAGCCAAAGTTATTTATAAGTATTCGCACCATAGTATAACAATAAGTATGTTTATACTATTTAATTAAACTATTGGTTATATGAATTTTAAAAGGGGAAGATATTCGTGGTTAATAAGACCTTTCTTAGTTATCTATGATGTGTTTATCTTAAATATCTTTGCCTATTACCTGTTAGATTTTAATTATTCTAGTCTATATTTTTTCTCTTCAGAAACATTAAACAATAAGTACCTTTTATTTGTAGTTTATTCAACCATTTTATGGTTGGTTTCCACATTTTTTACTAAGTTTTATAAGGTTTATAGGTATACCTCATTATTAAATATTTTTTCGCTTTTATTCAGACAATATTTGGTGTTTACAATTATCACTTATGCATTTATAGGTGTGTTTAGGAGTATTAATATTTCAGCATTTGAAACCTTAAAATATTTATTGTATTCTTTTTTAGCGATTGCGGTTATAAAATTATTGAGCTTTTACGCCTTAAGAACTTTTCGATTATATCTTAAAGGTAATACAAGAAATGTGATAATTGTAGGCTGTAATGAAAGCGCTATGTCCTTAAGAAAAATGTTTACTGATAAGAAGGATCTAGGATATGTTCTTAAAGCTGTTTTTTGCGATTCTGATAAGTCAGACGGAACCATTGAAGAAAGTTTCGAGTATTTAAAGTCAAACGAGCAAAACATAGATGAGATTTACTGTTCAATTGATGAGTTGAGTCAGAAACAAGTGAATAAGTTTGTACAATTTGCCAATATAAATCATAGCAATATTAAATTTATTCCAAATAAAACCGAACAAATAGTAACTAAGAGATTAAAAGCAGATTATTATGGTTATTTAACTGTTTTGTCTGTACAAGAAGTAGCTCTCAATGATGATTTTAATTGGATATTGAAAAGAATTTTTGATATTTTGTTTTCAATCATGATTATAGTCTTTGTTTTATCTTGGCTTTCTATAATTTTGTTTGTTCTAATTAAACTTGAATCCAAAGGTAGTTTGTTTTTCAAGCAAAAACGAAATGGAATCAATTATAAGGAATTCGATTGCTATAAATTTAGATCTCTTAAAACTAACCCAGAGAATAATTCAGGTTATGTAAAGAAAGATGATATGCGAGTTACTAAAATAGGTAAGTTTATGAGAAAAACAAGTATCGATGAATTTCCTCAATTTTTTAATGTTTTAAGGGGAGACATGAGTGTTGTAGGACCTCGACCTCATATGCTTTCTTATACGGACGCTTATTCGAAAAAGGTAGACATTTACAATTTTTTATTTAGGCATCATGTAAAACCCGGAATTACAGGATTAGCGCAAATCAAAGGTTACAGAGGAGAAGTGAAAACGGATAAAGATATTATTGGTAGAGTGAAATACGACATTTTTTATATAGAAAACTGGTCATTACTATTGGATCTAAAGATTATATTTCAAACGTTTTTGAATGCTGTAAAAGGTGATGATAAAGCCTATTAAATTACCTTTTTAAGGAGTTCCAATTGTTTTTTGAAATTGAATTCAACTAAAGCTGTTTTTTGAATCGATTTTTTTAAATCTGGATTTAACTCTTCTATTTTAATCGATTTTAGGACTTTATTGAGATGATCATAATCCCCTTCTTTTGCAAACCACCCAAGACTAAACCTCTCAATAATCTCTTCACCTTCACCTCCGCCAAAATACAACATAGGTAAACCTAATTTGGCATATTCAAAAATTTTAGAAGGAACAGAACCATAAATTCTATTTAGTAAGGGAATAATGGTCAAATCATAATTGGCAAGTTTTTGGTGTAACTCGTCTCTATTGACTTTACCATGGAAAAAGATGGGTAATTCTTTATTTGAATTGATTAAATTTTTAATCAACTGTTCTTCAGCCCCAGAGCCATAAATATGAAACTCAATAGTATTGTAATCTAACTTTTTACAAAGCTTATGAATTCCTTGGGCAACACCCAGAAGACCAGCATATACCATTTTAATATTACCAGATGATGTTTTATGCCCAATAACTTCAGGACTAGTTATTTCTGGAAAATTTCTATAAAGAAACAATTTTGGTTTTACCGTTATGTTGCTTATGTGCGAAAGTATTTCATTGCTTTGACCTAAAATGATATCTGCATTTCTATAGTTATAATTTTCAATTTTTTTAAGAATAGTATGTCCCCAACCCTCTTTTAAAGCACCTAATTCTACTCCGGCGTTTGGCCATAAATCACTTACATTTAGAATAAGTTTACGTTTTTTTAACCTTAAAAAAAGTATACATGTAAATGAGACTAGGAGTGGTGGAGATTGAACAATAACTTTATTAGGAATCTTATTCCAAATGAAAAACCAAATTAAACTAAAGCTATAGGAAAGCATTGCAAATAAGCGCACAAACTTATTTTTAGAAACAGTAGCATATATCCACAATCTATTTATTATAACGCCATTTTCTTTTGTTTTAGAAGTAATTTTACCTTTGTAGCTGTTAAATATTTTCCCTGTAGGATAATTTGGTAGAGGAGTCACGACACTAACGTTGTAGTCTTTTTTTAACCCATCGGCTAAATGACAAATGCGATTGGCTGCCGCACCTATTTCTGGCGGAAAATAACTCGTTATAATCATTAGTTTATCCACTAATAGTTCAATTTATGTAAGATGTAAATTGTTTTAACTTACCAGTAGTTGATCTTCCTAGCTGTGTAACTCGCTGAAAGATAATAGTAATATTTGGCTCGAGATAACGAATGACCTCATTTATTATGGTCACTTTTTCATTTTTAGAAAGTTCTCTATTACTGCTGTAAATAATTTTAAATGTATCTAAAGAAACCTGTTCAATAATAAACTCTGAAACATTGCCGTCGTTTTCTATTACGCTCTTTGTAATGTAATAAAACGTAAGTCCGGCCGCTCTTTTACCACTGGGCAAAACTGCAATATCATTGGTTCTTCCGGTTAAATGTTTTAGAATAGGTTTTCTAATTGTACTGCCTTTTGACAGGCAACCTATATCACCTATATCGTACCGAATAAACGGATGCGCTTTGTTGTAGAACGATGTAATTACAATTCTGCCTTCTTCGCCATACGGCAAGACATTATTATTATCATCTAAAATTTCGATATATAATGTTTCGCTGTTAACCTGCCATTCACCAATAGTATTTTGAAACGCTATTAAATCTAATTCTGATGCGCCATATTCATTTACCACAGGAACGCCAAAATAAGATTCCATAAGAATTTTATCATCCTCAAATAACATTTCAGAAGTAACTATACAGACTTTAAGGCTAGGGCAAATAGTTGTTAGAACAATATTTTTCTGTTTTAAGAACTTCGCAAACTGAACAATAGGACTGGTATACCCGTTAATAAATTCAAATTTTGATCTTTTAAATTTTGCTAATGCATCTTCAAATGCCTTCTCGCTTAAATCAAAAACCGAAAATCGAAACCTATGACTAAACCAATCTTTTAATCGTTCTTTATAGTATCCTTTTTTATCAAGTGGAATGCCATAAAATCGAGCTTGTTTCGACGTGTTGAAGTCAATTCCATACCACGAGAAACGATCCATTATTTCTGCCCAAGTCATGGCATGGCACCATTTGTCTTTAGCAAAAATAAAAGGGTCACCTGAACTACCAGAAGTTTTATTTAAGTAAACATTTTTAGTGTTAAACCCATTAGAAAGGCGTTTTTCTATGGGTTGTTGAAGATGTCGTTTGGTGATAACAGGAACAGAATCCCAAGTGTCTATATTAATGGTTTTTCCAAAAGTGTTATAAAATGAATTATGCTTTAGGTGGTAGGTAATAATATTTCTTTTTTGCTGCTCAATGTAGTCTCTAAAATCCTCATCAGATTTATTTTGAATTTCCAACAATGCCAGTTTAGCCTTATCTATATTAAAGCCATTTACTTTTAAAGAAAAATCAAACAATCGCAAAGTGATTTTATGTCATTAAGGTTTCTGTAAATTAATTGTTTTTTCAACTGAAAACCAATTATTTTTGCACAGAACTCATCTTGACTTTTAGTTTTAAACCGAAAATTATGGCTTTTGTGCTCTAATGAAATTGTTTTTTAGTTGCATAGCCTTAGTTACAAAAGTTAAAAACGGTAAAATTAGAGTGCAAAATGTAGGATTTGCAGCAAAAAAGAAAAGCCGAGATAAGTTCTTAAACAAACTATAAACATGAATATTTTAGTCCTTGGCTCTGGTGGTAGAGAACACACATTTGCATGGAAATTGGCAAAAAGTAATCGCTGTAAAAACCTTTTTGTTGCTCCGGGCAACTCTGGCACATCAGCCATAGCAACGAACTTGACGATTGGTGTAACTGATTTTGATGCTATAAAAAAAGCCGTAATTCAAAATAAAATTGATTTAGTGGTGGTTGGACCAGAAGATCCATTAGTACAAGGTGTTCACGATTTCTTTTTACAAGACGAAGCTTTAAAAAATGTCGCTGTTATCGGACCACAAAAAGCAGCAGCAGAATTAGAAGGAAGTAAAGAGTTTGCTAAAAAATTTATGATGCGTCATAATATACCCACTGCAGCATATGAAAGTTTCACCAAGGATAATGTTGAAGAGGGTTACAGGTTTTTAGAAACTTTAAAAGCTCCATATGTATTAAAAGCAGATGGTCTTGCTGCAGGAAAAGGTGTTTTAATTCTTAACGATTTAGACGAAGCAAAAGCAGAATTAAAAAGTATGCTTGTTGACGCTAAATTTGGAGATGCAAGTACCAAAGTAGTTGTAGAAGAATTTTTAGACGGAATTGAATTGAGTTGTTTTGTGCTAACAGACGGTAAAGACTATAAGATATTACCAACGGCAAAAGATTATAAACGTATAGGCGAAGGAGATACAGGACTAAATACAGGTGGAATGGGAGCGGTTTCGCCTGTGCCATTTGCTACAAAAGAATTTTTAGATAAAATTGAAACACGAGTAGTAAGACCTACAGTTGAGGGATTAAAAAAAGATAATTTGCCATATGTTGGTTTTATTTTTATTGGTTTAATTAAGGTTGGGGACGATCCAAAAGTGATTGAGTACAATGTTAGAATGGGTGATCCGGAAACTGAAGTGGTATTACCAAGACTAAAAACAGATTTAGTTGAAGTGTTTGAAGCCATGGCTAATCAAACGCTGTCAGAGGTTCGTATTGAAATTGATGAGCGAGCAGCTACAACAGTTATGTTAGTGTCAGGTGGTTATCCTGAAGCTTATGAAAAAGGTAAAGAAATTACTGGAGTAGAAAAAATCACAGATTCCATTGTGTTTCATGCAGGTGCGATAGAAAAAGACGGTAAAATTGTAACATCTGGTGGGAGGGTTATGGCAATAACATCTTACGGAAACACTTACCAAGAGGCCATAAAAAAATCTTATCAAAGTATAGAAAATCTACATTTTGATAAGATGATTTATCGTAATGATATCGGTTTTGATCTATAAATAAGAGTGCGATGTCACACTTTTATCTTCTTCATTATTAGCGTTATATTTAGCCAATTGCATCATCCAGTATACAAATGCAACCACACCTATCGCTATAAAAATCCAGGACATAATGTTGGCGCTAAACCAGTTTTCTAGCTCTAATGCTCTTAGCGCATCAAACGGTGCAAATAAGACTTCAACAAATAAATCTTGTATTCCGTAAAAGAAATCCTTCATAACTTTATAAATTTACACCAGTTCAACTTTTTTGTTCGAAATGGTATCGAGCAGCAAAAATACAAAAAGAGTTAATGATTACAAGCATTTTTAGTAAATCTAAGCCTATAAACTTTATTATAGTTGCGGTTTATATCATTTTACTTTTTGTAATTACAAATTACAATCCACTTTTAAGTGATTTCAATACTGCCTCAACAACTGCATTTAAATTATTGACAACACTATTTTTGGTTTTTCTTATAGACTTTATTGTTTCAAAAAACAACCTCACCCTTAATAATAGTTATGCTATAATGACTTTTGGCTTACTTTTAGGAATGTTCCCTCAGGCAATGAAATATTCAGATTTATTATTGTCAAACTTGTTCGTTTTATTAGCTTTTAGACGATTAATTAGCCTACACTCTAAATTAAGTATTAAGAAGAAACTATTTGATGCGGCTTTTTGGATTGCATTAGCAACACTTTTTTATTTCTGGTCCATCTTGTTTTTTGCCCTGGTAATTGTTGCCTTAATTTACTATTTTCAAAACGACATAAAAAATATTATTGTTCCATTGATTGGTGTCGCAACTATAATGGTGTTATTGATGGTTTATAATATTATCGTTTATGACACTTACATAAGACCTTCTAACCTTGTTAGATTTGTTAGTTTAGAGTATACATCTTACAATAGCCTTGCGAGTATAATAAAGCTTACGGTTTTATTTACATCTTTAATCTGGATACTGGTTTATTTCTTTAGATTATTACCAGACAAAAACAAGAAACTTAGACCATCCTTTTTTCTAATTGCATGGGCATCTATAATAGCTATTTTGGTTGCTATAATAGCACCGATAAAAAATGGAAGTGAATTTATATTTTTATTTGCACCCTTTTCAATAATAATGGCGAATTATATCGAAGTTATTTCAGAACGCTGGTTTAAAGAAGTGTTTATTGCACTGCTCATTATTACACCAATAATTTCATTACTGCTGTAGTTTATTTCCAAAAGCTAAATCACCAGCATCTCCAAGTCCTGGTATTATATAACCTTTTTCATTAAGTGTGTCATCTATTACAGCTATCCAAAGATGCGTTTCTGTATCAAAAGCATTATCAACAAAATTTACGCCCGCTTGTGCTCCAATAACACTCACTAAATGAACCTCTTTAGGAGTACCAAAAGGTTTTAACGCTTCAAAAGTGGCAGCCATTGATTGCCCTGTTGCCAGCATAGGATCTGCCAAAATTAGAGTTTTACCTTCTAGACTTGGACAGGCCAAATACTCTACAACTATTTCGAAACTTTCAGGATCATGTTTATGTTGTCTGTAAGCAGAAATGAAAGCGTTTTCAGCGGCATCAAAATAATTTAGTAAGCCATTATGTAATGGAACTCCGGCCCTTAGTATAGAACATAACACAATATCATTTTTGTGCAAAACCGTATTAGATACACCTAATGGAGTTGTAATATTATGAGTTTCAAAATGAAGGGATTTGCTTAATTCAAAACCTAAAATTTCTCCGATTCGTTCAATATTTCGTCGAAATCGCATACTATCATTTTGAACATTTATATCTCTTAATTCAGAAATAAAAGTGTTTAATATCGAAGGTGTTTTAGAAAGGTTGTGAATTTGCATGTAGTGGTGTTTAGTTCAGTCGTTAAAGTTAATAATTCAAACTATATTTGCATATTATAAATCGATTTCATTATGTTTTCACAAAAAGCAAACTCAATATTTCAGGAAGTTATTAAGACCTATAAAGCCTTAAACACTGTAGATCAACCATTTAAAAATGCATATGATAAAAATGAAGATTTAATTGCTCATTTATTATATAGAAAGTCTTGGATTGATACAGTTCAATGGGCCTACGAAGATATTATTAGAGATCCAAATATCGACCCAGTTGCAGCTTTAAAGTTAAAGCGAATGATTGATGCCTCTAACCAGGATAGAACAGATACCGTTGAGTTTATTGATAGCTATTTCTTAGATAAATACAAAAGTGTTGCCGTTAAGCAAGGTGCTAAAATAAATTCTGAGAGTCCTGCATGGGCAATAGATCGTTTATCGATATTAGCATTGAAAATTTACCACATGCACATCGAAACGGTTAGAGAAAATGCAAGTGATGCTCATAAAGCTGCCTGTCAGAAAAAACTAGATGTTTTATTAGAGCAACGCTTAGATTTAAGCACTGCGATTGATGATTTGCTGGAAGACATTTCTAAAGGTGATAAGTACATGAAAGTGTATAAACAAATGAAAATGTACAACGACGATGAGCTTAACCCTGTTTTAAGAGGACAGAAATAAAATTCCTGTGAAAACAGGAATCTCATCTAAATAGTTGAGGTGCCAAACCCAAAACACATACTAGTTATTAGGTTTTCTGCAATGGGAGATGTGGCTATGACAGTTCCTGTATTAAAAGCCTTAACTGAACAATATCCTGATTTAAAAGTTACAGTACTTACTAGAGCCTTTTTTAAACCCTTCTTTAAAGGTTTGAAAAATGTTGATGTGTATTCAGCAGATTTAAAAGGGGCTCATAAAGGCGTATTAGGACTTTATAAACTCTTCAAAGAATTAAAGGCATTACAATTTGTAGCTGTTGCAGATTTGCATAATGTATTGCGTAGTAAAATTTTAAAACTCTTTTTTATAGGAAAGAAAGTAATCCAGATAGATAAAGGTAGAACGGAAAAAAAGCAGTTAACTTCAGGTAAATTATTTCAGCAATTAAAAACAACACATCAACGTTATGCAGATGTTTTTGAAACCTTAGGATATACTGTGGATTTAACACGACCTACGTTTGATTCGCCAGCACCATTAAAGGAAAAATTAAACGTTTTTATAACTAATAATGAAACCAAAACGATTGGTATTGCACCTTTTGCGGCACACAAAAGTAAAATGTATCCATTAGATAAAATGGAAGATGTTATTTCTAACTTATCTATAGATTATAATATTATTTTATTTGGAGGAGGCGCAAAAGAAGTGACGGTTTTAAACGGTTTTGAAACTAAGTTTAGTAATGTGTATTCAGTAGCAGGAAAACTTACTTTAGAAGAAGAATTAGAACTGATTTCTAATCTAGATGTTATGCTATCAATGGATTCTGGGAATGGTCATTTAGCCGCTATGTTAGGTAAAAAAGTGATTACAATTTGGGGTGTGACACATCCTTTTACTGGATTTGCACCATTCAATCAACCAGATGATTTTACAATTGTGGCTAAAAGAGAGACATACCCTTTAATACCAACCTCTATTTACGGAAACAAATTCCCTGAAGGCTATGAAAATGCAGCAGGAAGTATTTCGGCTGAAGAAGTAATATCCAAAATTAAGTCTGTCATTACTGCGTAGGAAGGAAGCTACTATACATCATCATAATCCACAACCAAAGTATCAGAAGTAGGATATGCTTGGCACGTTAATATTAAACCTTCAGCGACTTCGCTATCGGTTAAAATATTATTCTGTCGCATTTTTGCCTCGCCTTCCATCAATTTTCCTATACAACTACTACAAATACCGCCTTGACAAGAGTATGGTGCATCGATATCTTGTTTTAGAGCTGCTTCAAGAATGGTCTGTTCTTTAGACATTTCAAATTCAAATTCTTCATCATCAACCAAAACTTTAATTTTTGAGCTACCAGATAATGTTTCTTGTTTTGAATCTAATTTTGTTTCTACAGGAGCTGTAAATAATTCGAATAAGATGGTATCTTCTTTCACACCATTTTCAACTAAAACATTTTTCACTGTTTCAATCATTTGCTCTGGTCCACAAAGATAAAACGCTTCAATAGTTACATCCTTGTATTTGTTTTTTACGATAAGATTAACTGTGCTTTTTTCAATGCGACCAAATAAAGAATCTTCTTCTTTGGTTTGACTGAAAATAAAATGGCTATGAAAGCGATTGCCATAAACCGCTTTTAATTCCGCAAGATCCTTAAAAAACATGGTGTCTTCCATGGACTTATTACCGTAAACCAATATAATATTACTATGTGGTTCTTCTTCTAAAAGTGTTTTTGCTATACTAAAAATTGGAGTAATACCACTACCAGCAGCAAATGCAGCAACAGTTCTGGTCTTAACTTCATTGGCTTCAAAAACAAAACGACCATTAGGTGAAGAAACATCTATTGAATCACCTGCTTTGAGTTCTGAATTTGCGTAAACAGAAAAGGTTCCTCCTTCAACTGCTTTTACTGCAACGGTAAGCTCTCCACTGTTTTTAGAAGAACAGATGGAATAATCTCTTCTAATCTCTTCTCCATTTATTATACTTCTCAGCGTTACGTATTGACCAGAATTAAATTGAAATGCAGAATTTAAGTTTTCAGGAATATCAAAAGAAATTGCTACAGATTGGGCTGTAACTTTATTTACCGACTTTATATTTAGTGTATGAAATTGTGACATTGCAAATTTTTTTACAAAAATACGCAAGCCGTCTTTTTAGAACTAAAATTTAAGATTAAAATAATACCTAAGATTCTTATACATAAGTAAATTATGTATATTTACAGAGTTATGGGTAATTCAAAATTATACAAGGGGAGTTTAAATACCATTATTTTAAAGTTGCTTAATGAGCACGATAAAATGTATGGCTACGAAATAACCCAAAAGGTAAAGGTATTAACCAAAGGCGAGCTTGCTATTACCGAAGGTGCATTGTATCCTGCTCTGCACAAATTAGAAGCACAAGGTTTGTTAGATGTTGAGGTAGCAAAAGTGGATAACCGTTTACGCAAATATTATAAACTTACAGAAACCGGAACAAAAGAAACGCTAAATAAGCTAGAGGAATTGGCGGAATACATTAAAACCATGCAAGTTTTGGTGAACCCTAAATTGGCTTAATTTATGGCTAAACTAGGTAAAGAACAGATCAAATTTATAGACAACTATCTTGATAATTCTGATGTTATATATACAGATATTAGAATGGAAATAGTAGATCATGTTGCTTCGGATATTGAAGCTAAAATTGAAGCAGGAGACCAACGTGATTTCTATTATATTTTTAAGGATTATATGGTTGAAAATAAAAGAAAACTGTTAAATGAGAACAAACAGTTTTTAAAATCTGCTGACAAAAAAATAGTAAAAGCCGTTCTAAAAGAATTAGTTAAACCACTAACTGCAATTATTTTTGTATTGACGTTTTTAGCCTTTTATTTGGCGTTTAACCACTTAGATTTTAAAACATTTAGAATTTTAATTTTTTTAATCCCTTTTGGTACTTTTCTCGGTTTTGGTTTACTCTATTTAGTGTATTCAAAATACTATGGGTTAGAAAGGTTTTCTGTTATTGAACGTTTGTCGTTTCCAATGTTAATTTTTTATCATTTGTCATCATTGATATTCAATATTTCTCATAGAACTACAGAATTGAATAAGGCGTTATGGGTAATCGGAATAGTAAGTTTTTCTCTAACCTTATTGTTTATTTTAATAAAAATAAGCCTAGGTTTTGCTAAAATTTACGAACATCGTTATAAGAATATAGCTCAATTATGAAGTTAACGAAAGAAGAAATAAAATACATTGACAGCTTTCTTAAAAAGAAAAAGATTAAGTACCTCGATATTAGGGTTGAGCTTTTAGATCATCTAGCGACTGACTTTGAAGACAATTCATCCTATAGTTTTATAGATGACTATTTATTGTCAGAAGAAGTATTTATTAAAAACTTTGCGAAAAAACAACAAAGAACCATACATTGGAGTTATCAAAAACAACTTTGGGTTCAGTTTGCTAATTTTTTTTATAAGCCGAAGTTCCTATTACTGTTAATGGGATTAATTGTTTTAGGGTATTCTATGTTAGTTTTTTTTAGTTTAAAGACCTTTAGTTTTATTTGGTTTGCCGCATTAGCTTTATTAATTCTTTACCCTTTATATTATCAAACAAAATATGCTAAAGTGGTTAAAAAAATACAATCTATGCAGTCCTTGTTTACGATTACTGCCCTTCCTTCGATTTTCTTATATGTATTTGGTAGATTAAAGGACATCTTGTTTGAAACTCCTTTATTTTTAATAGGATTTTGTGCCATCTCCTTTTTATTAGGCTTATCAGCTGTTATAATTATTGAAAAAGAGAGAAAAAAGGTGTTAGAAAAGTATCATCAACTTGTGTTTTAGAAATGAAACTAACCGAACTCCAAATACAAAAACTTTACACATTTACACAAAAACATTATGTAGATTGGTACGATGTACAAACAGAACTTGTAGATCATTTAGCTAACGGAATAGAAGGCCATTTAATACAAAATCCTAATGCGACTTTTGAGTCTGCTTTAAATTCGGAATTCAAGAAATTCGGAATCATGGGCTTTAATGACGTTATTGAAGAAAAAACAAAAGCTTTAAATACACATTACAGAAAATTGGTGTGGACGTATTTCATTAACTTTTTCAAATTACCTAAAATACTAATGACCATGTTTTTAATTTGGGCCTATTACCAATTATTAATTTTGTTACCTAATCGATTGTGGATAGTTGCACCAACTGCAATTTTGTTATTAGTTATCCCAATTTGGAAATTATATCAACAATCTCAGATAATACGACGAGTAAAAAAGGAAACGAATAAAAAATGGTTGTTTGACAATATCGCGCTGCAACTTGGGGGTTTAATTCATTTTCTTCAAATCGTATTACAACTTGGTTTTTTAAATAGTGAAGGCATATGGAGTAATACCTCAAACTTTATTTTTTCTGTTTTAATTGTGTTATTTTCACTTACGCTTTATGTTGCTATTTATATAGTATCACCGGAGCTTAGATTAGATATTTCAAAGCAACATCCTGAGTATAAATTCGATTAGCTTTTGTAACAAAACAGTACAACAGACTACTAACTCAACATACCAACTAACCAAAACGCTATGATAAAGCATTTTTTAAATTTAGAATGGAAACAATATTTTCGTTCGTCCTATTGGCAAAAAAATATGGCAATGAATATCTTATTGGTATTCTTCGCTTTATATTTCGTGGTTATTTTTTTAGCATTGGGATTTGGACTCTTACCAATTCTTAAAAAAGTATATCCAGAGCAAGATCCATTTGTTGTTGCTAATGGATTTATTTTCTTTTGGATTATTGGCGATTTAATGATGCGCTTCTTTTTGCAAAAATTGCCAGTAATGAGTGTAAAGCCATTACTCACATTGCCAATAAAACGATCTATTGTAGTCAACTTTGTTTTAGGTAAATCAGCGTTATCCTTTTTTAACTTTTTACCGCTTTTTGCCATTATACCATTTAGTATAATGCTTATTGGAAATGGTTATGAAACATCAATGGTTTTAACCTGGATGTTTACAATGATTATTATTATTCTGATTATAAATTTCTTAAACTTTATTATTGAAGCATTTTCTGCCGAAACTGAATTGTCATTTTTACCGCTAATTGTAGTTATAGGTACCTTATACGGATTAGATTACTTTGGTATAGTTTCTATGACAACTCTGATTGGTGATGCACTAATTGGCATTGCAAATAATCCGATATTTATTCTTATTCCATTAGCATTTTTGGCTACTTGTTATAGCTTTAATTTTAAACTTTTAAAAGATAAATTATTTTTAGATAGTTCGCTTAAATCCAAAGTTACCGAAGTAAAAGCGGCAGATTTATCTTGGACCAAGCGATTTGGTGATATTGCACCATTTATGCAATTAGACTTAAAACTAATTTGGCGAAATAAACGAACCAAATCTTCTGTCTTTATTATGATTATTGGCCTGTTATATGGTTTATTCTTTTACCCTCAACCATTGTACAGAGAAATGGTATGGATGTTTCCATTTATAGGAATTTTTGTAACCGGAATATTCCTTATCAATTTCGGTCAATTTATTCCGGCTTGGGATAGTGCTTATTATAAATTACTAATGAGCCAGAATATTAAATACGAACAATACCTGCGTTCTAAATTTATTCTAATGACCATTAGTGTGGTAATTATGTTTGTGTTAAGTATTCCATATGTATATTTTGGTTGGAAAATCTTACTAGCACATTTTGCAGCTGCGATATATAACATTGGTGTAAATTCTCATGTTATCCTTTATGGAGGATCATTCAATAGAAAAAAAATTGATCTAAGCCAACGTGCCGCGTTTAACTATCAAGGCACAGGTGCTGTTCAATGGATTATAGGTTTGCCACTAATGCTATTACCAATGTTAATATTCGCAATAGTTAATTGGCTTATTGGATTCGAAGCTGGTATTGCAACCTTAATAATTCTTGGCGTATTAGGAGTTGTTTTTCATAAAAAACTAATGAGAATGATAACCAAAAGATACTTAGACTCAAAATACAAAATGATTGACGCCTTTAGTCAAGACAATTAATATTACATTTTATTATGATTTATACAAAAGACCTTTCAAAAACATATAACGGAACAACAGTCCTAAATATTGAAGACTTAAACATACCCAAAGGCCAAAGTTTTGGTCTTGTTGGTAATAATGGTGCCGGAAAAACCACCTATTTTAGCTTGCTATTAGATTTAATTAAACCCACCACAGGTAACATAACTAATAATAGCGTTGTAGTTGACAAGAGTGAGGACTGGAAACCGTTTACTTCATCGTTTATAGACGAAAGTTTCTTAATTGGCTATTTAACACCCGAAGAATATTTCTACTTTATTGGTGATCTTCGCGGACAAAACAAAGCAGATGTTGATGCGCTAACATCTAAATTTGAGGATTTCTTTAATGGTGAAATCATTGGTAAGAAAAAATATTTAAGAGATTTAAGTAAGGGTAACCAAAAGAAAGCAGGTATTGTGGCGGCACTTATTGGTAATCCTGAAGTAATTATTTTAGATGAGCCATTTGCTAATTTAGATCCGACTACTCAAATTCGATTAAAACAGATTTTAAAAAATCTAGCCGAAAAACAAGGAGTTACTGTTTTAGTATCAAGCCACGATTTAATGCATGTTACAGATGTTTGCGAACGTATTGTAGTATTAGAAAAAGGAGACGTAATAAAGGATTTAGAAACAAATCCTACAACACTAAAAGAACTCGAAGCTCATTTTTCTGGTAGTATGTCTGCTTCTCAAGAGGAAGAATAACAACCATATAGGTTATAAATTTAAGCTCGTAGTTATTTTTAATTATGAGCTTTTCTATGCATTAATATGTTGATACACCTCGAAAAACCCTGAAATAACATCAAAAATTCAAAAAGATGCTTATTTTTACCAATTAACACACTAAATACCTAACATATTAGTTATCTGTTATATCAATTTAATTTTGAAATGTGATAGTTCTAATTTGAATTATTTTTTATTCAAAAGAAATAGAAAATCAAAACATGGCTCTAGCTACGGTTTTGTTTTTTACTTAAATTTGGGCGAAAAAGAAACAAATTTAATGTTGCATTTTAATGCTTAATTGGTGTTAATTCAAATAGAACCGACGTTGAAGACCTATACTAAAATCATATTATCTCTTTTCTGTGTAGCATTTGTTATGCAAAGTTGCTCGCGTAAAAAAGATAAATTTATCAACCGAAATTTTCATGCCTTAGGGACTAAATACAATGTTCTATATAATGGTAATTTAGCTTTAGAACGAGGAAAAGAGAGTGTTAATGATGAGTTCACTGAGAATTTCTGGGAACTTTTACCTGTTGAGCGCATGAAAGTGCAAGATAATATTTTTCTTCCAGGTCAATCTAAAAATGCCGATTTTGAAAGGGCTGAAGAAAAGGCGATAAAGGCAGTTCAGGTGCATGGTATGAACATCGACGGCAAGGAAAAAAACCCTCAAATTGACGAAGCGTATTTATTGTTAGGGAAAGCGCGTTATTTCGATCAGCGTTTTGTGCCAGCTTTGGCAGCATTCAATAATATTTTAAATAAATATCCAACTAGTGATAAAATTAACCAAGTTAAAATTTGGCGCGAAAAAGCGAGCATTCGCTTAGATAATAACAAAACAGCAGTCAGGAAATTAAAACGCCTCCTAGATGAAGAAACGTTAGAAGATCAAGATTTAGCCGATGCAAAAGCTGCGCTTGCTCAAGCTTATATTAACTTAAAGAGTAAAGATAGTGCGTTAGTAGAATTAGGAATCGCTGCAGAATTCACCAAGAATAAAAACGAAAAAGCACGCTACCATTTTATAAGAGGTCAACTCTATAATGAGTTTGGAATTAAAGATAGTGCAAACGTGGAGTTTGATGCTATAATAGAAATGCATCGTCAAATCCCAAGGTCATTTTACATCAATGCACATATAGAAAAATCTAATAATTTTGATTCTTTAGAAGTTGACCTTATTGAGTTTCAGGAGTATCTCACGGATTTAGAAGAAAACAGAGAAAACAGACCGTTTTTAGACAAAATCTATTATCGTATTGCAGAATTTCATCGTAATAATACATCGGATAGTTTATCTGAAGTGTACTACAATAAATCGTTGCGCAAAACAACTAAAGACAAACATTTAAGAGCTCTTAATTATGAAACTTTAGGTAGCATGTATTTCGATAGAAATGTATATAAAACTGCTGGAGCTTATTATGATAGTACAATGACTGCAATGGTGCAAAATTCTAAACCATTCAGAATTATCAAAAAGAAACGAGAAAATCTCGTTGATGTTATTTATTACGAAGGCATCGCTCAAAATAACGATAGCATATTACATGTAATTAGTCTTCCAAAAGCGGAACAATTAGCTATATATGCTGAACACGCTGAAAATTTAAGATTAATAGCTCTAGAGGAAGAGAAACAAAAAGAAGAAGCATTATTAAAGAAAAAAAAGAACCAAGCTACACAAACAAATAAGTTTGACTCAGGAAATTCGAAAAATTCAAAGAACTCTTTTGATAATTCTAGTAAGGTTAAAACAACCAGAAACAGTAAAGGAAATAGTAGTTTTTATTTTTACAACCCAACAACTGTAGCTTATGGTAAAACTGAGTTTTTAAAACTATGGGGAGATCGCGAACTTCAAGATAATTGGAGATTTTCAGATCAAAGCACTAGTATAAACGTTACAACTAAAACTGAGGTTGACGCAGTTGCTATAAAAGAAGACCGTTTTAATCCCGAAACTTATTTGGCGACACTTCCTACAAAACAAAGTGATATCGATAGTATTATAAAAGAAAGAAACTTTGCATACTATCAACTAGGAATTATTTACAAAGAAAAATTCAAAGAATTTGAATTAGCAAAAACTAAACTAGAAAAGCTATTAGATAATAATCCAGAAGACAGATTAATTTTACCTTCAAAATATAATCTATATCGGATCTATATAGAACTGGGACTCAATAGAAAAGCTGAATTAGCTAAAAAAGACATTGTTGAAAATTACCCAGAGTCGCGTTATGCAGAAATTCTATTAAACCCACAATCTGAATTATCAAAGGATGACAATAGTCCTGAAGCAATTTATACAAGGCTATATAAGCAATTTAATAATGAGGAATATGCCTCAGTAATTACCGAGGCAGAAAAACAGATTAAACGATTAGAAGGTGATAACTTTGTACCTAAGTTTGAAATATTAAAAGCATCAGCAAAAGGACGACTATTAGGTTTCGAAGCTTATAAAGAAGGCATCAATTATATTGCGTTAACCTACGCTAATACTGAAGAGGGCAAAAAAGCACAAGAATTGTTGCAAAATGCAATTCCAGTTTTAGCCCGAAAAGAATTCGTCGCAGATGATAAAGCTCAACGATTTAATGTAATTTATAAGTTTGATAATAATTCTGGCGAAGATATTGATGCATTTATCAAAATATTAAATGCAGAGGTGGCAAAAATCGAATATTTTGATCTTAAAACATCAAAGGATTTTTATGACGAAAACACAACTTTGGTAGTTGTACATGGATTAAGAAGTATTGGTGGAGCCAATGGTTTTGCAGAACTACTTCAAACGGATGAAAGAGACAAAAGAGGTAGGCTAATAAAACCAAAAATCACAAAACCATATTTTGCAATTTCCTCACCAAACTATGCTATTATTCAACGACATAAAAACTTAAACGCGTATTTTAAATTACAGTAAATCAAATCTATTATCATGTTTTCTTCAGACAATAAAAAACCAAAACAACAATCAACTATGGAAACAAGTACACAACAAAATATAATAGCAAAAGGCACTAAAATAGTAGGAGATATAGCAAGTCAAGGCCCTTTTAGAATTGACGGAACCGTAGAGGGTAACGTAAAAACTTCTGGGAAAGTGGTAGTTGGTAAATCTGGGTTTGTAAAAGGCACATTGCAAGGTGAAAATGCTGATTTTGAAGGAAAATTTTCAGGAAAACTAATTTTGTCTGGTACACTTTCGCTTAAATCTACCGCACACATAGACGGTGAAGTACACACAACTAAATTGGCTGTAGAACCAGGTGCAACATTTAACGCAACGTGTAGCATGAAAGGAACCGTTAAAACATTAAGTAATGGACCAGTCAAACCACAAGCGCAAACCACATCAAGACCAGAAAGACAAGCTTAATTCTTATGCTCGTTTTTCGGGTATAGCAATTCAAATGTTTGCGATTATTGCTGTTGGGACTTTTATCGGAGTAAAACTCGATAAAGCCTATCCCAACGAACACAATTTATATACATTAATATTGTCTTTACTATCCGTAATTTTGTCTGTAGTTTATGTTATTAGACGTATTATTGCAGGCTCAAAAGACAATTAATAGATTATAATGGAACATTTTAAAAAGAGACAAACAACTTTTCTTTTGCAGTTAATTGGTGTTAGTGCGCTTTTATTTGCAATACATGCCTACTTGTTGCATCATTTTGCAAAAGAGATATATTTCTTTTTTCCAGTCTGGCAGATTTACACCTTTCATTTTATTATAACCTTTGTATTATATACTATAATTAACTATAGGTATTCTTCCGGTAAAAAGGATGTTTTTAATTTGTTTATGGTAATGACGTTTCTAAAAATGGTTTTAGCGATTTTGTTTTTGTTACCATTAATTCTTTCAGAAGTTGAAAACAAACAACCTGATGTTTTCAATTTTTTCATCCCTTATTTTTTATTTTTATTTTTTGAAGTTTTCGCTTTAACACGATTTCTTCAGAAACCTTAAAATTGTTTTTAAAACTCCTATTAATCAATAGTTTTATCCGATAACAGGTCAATGTAAATTATAGCAAAATTATTGTTTGTCATTTCATTTAATGTACGTACATTTGCACGGAATTTATAGCAAGGTATTTTAAAGCCGCAAATAATGACATTAAACACCATTAAACGTACCGTATTTACCGTTCTGTTTTTATCAGTATTTAGTCTTGGTTTTGCCGAGGACGCTAAAGAAGGCGGAGATGATGAGAAATTCGATCCTAAAGAGATGATTTTACATCACGTAAAGGATGCTTACGGAATGCATATTGCAACCTTAAACCAAGGGAAAGAAAACGAAACTCATTTAACCATTCCATTACCTATTATTGTATATACTGATAGGGGTTTGACGACATTTTCATCTTCAGCGTTTCATCACGATTATCATGGTCATGAAGTTGTTGAAAGAAATGGTCAGCATTTTGTTAATGTACATGAAAAGGTGTACGTTTTAGATGAAGGATTGACAAAAGTTTCTTTGGATGCTGAAGGTCACCCAACAAACGCACAAAGACCAAAGTTTGACCTTTCTATAACAAGAAATGTGTTTATGATGTGGGTTTCTGTTGCGCTTCTGTTATTCATATTCTTTTCTGCTGCACGTCGTTATAAAAAATCAGATAATTATGTTCCATCTGGTATAGCGAGCTTTGTTGAGCCATTAATTGTATTTGTAAGAGACGAGATTGGTAAGCCAATGATAGGTGAGCATAAGTACAAAAAATACATGCCTTATTTGTTGACCATATTCTTCTTTATATGGATTAATAATATTTTTGGATTAATTCCAATTTTAAATGGTGCCAACTTAAGTGGTAACATTGCGTTTACTTTTACGTTAGCAGCTATTACATTTATCATCACAACATTTAGTGGTAACAAAAACTACTGGAAACACATCTTCTGGATGCCAGGAGTACCTGTTCCGATGAAAATATTTTTAATGCCAATTGAGATTATAGGAATGTTTGTAAAACCTATATCTTTAATGATTCGTTTATTCGCTAATATAACAGCGGGCCACGTTATCATTTTAGCATTAATGTCATTAATATTTGTATTTAAGTCGTATGCAATTGCACCAGTATCTGTAGCATTCTCATTGTTTATTACAGTTATTGAGGTTATTGTAACAGCAATACAAGCATATATATTTACAATATTGTCAGCCCTTTATTTTGGGATGGCAACAGAAGAAGAACATCATTAATTAATTTAAATTTTATATTATGACTATTACTGGAATTGCAGCTATTGGAGCTGGTTTAGCAGCTATTGGAGCTGGTGTTGGTATTGGTAAGATTGGTGGATCAGCTATGGAAGCTATGGCACGTCAACCAGAAATGCACGGAAAGATTCAATCTTCTGCATTAATCTTAGCAGCCTTCGTAGAAGCGGTAGCACTATTTGGTGTTGTTGTTGCTTTCTTACAAGGGTAAGACATTAAGATACAGAAGTAACGGTTGGTTGCTTCTGTATTTTATTCATTCTTCAGAGCTATAGCAAAGGAGAATAAAATTTAAGTTATTTAAAACAAAACAGAATGGATTTAATTACACCGGAATTAGGACTTGTCTTTTGGACGTTAATTACATTTTTAATTTTACTTTTTATCTTAAAAAAATTCGCTTGGAAGCCAATTTTAGGAGCTGTTAGCGATAGAGAAGAAGGTATTAAAGACGCTTTAGCATCTGCAGAAAAGGCTCGTAAAGAGATGGAGAATCTTCATGCAGACAACGAACGTATTTTACAAGAAGCACGTGCAGAGCGTGAGACTATGTTAAAAGATGCTCGTGATATGAAAAACAAGATTGTTTCAGAAGCTAAAGAAGAAGCGCAAGCACAAGCAGGTAAAATAATTGAGCAAGCGCAAGCGGCAATTGAGAGTGAAAAGAAAGCAGCTATGGCAGAATTAAAAAGCCACGTTGCAGGTTTATCTCTGGATATCGCTGAAAAAGTAGTACGTGAAGAATTATCTAACAAAGACAAGCAAATGAAGCTTGTTGAAGATATGTTAGGTGAAGCAACTTTAAACTAAGATAAATGTCAGGATCAAGAGCAGCAATACGATATGCAAAAGCAGTTTTAAGCTTAGCGACAGATCAAAAATCTGCTGAAGCGGTAAATAGTGATATGAAATTAATCACGAATACAATCGCTCAGAGTGAAGATTTAAATCAGATGCTTCAAAGTCCTGTAGTAAGATCGTCAGATAAAAAAGCAGTATTAACATCAGTATTTAAAAATGCTAATGTTGCCACTGTTAATTTAATAGACACTTTAATCTCTAACAAGAGACTAGCGCTTTTAAATGATGTGGCAGCTAGTTATACGCAGTTATACGATCAGATGAGGGGATCGCAAGTAGCAAGTGTTACTACCGCAGTACCTTTAACGGACGATTTAAAAACTAAGGTGTTAGCTAAAGTAAAAGAACTTACAGGCAAGGAAGCAGAAGTAGAAAATATAATAGATGAAAGCATTTTAGGTGGTTTCATTTTACGAGTTGGTGATATTCAGTACAATGCTAGTATTGCAAACAAACTCGATAAGTTAAAAAGAGAATTTACATTAAATTAAATTGATTTTGGTCACTGAGCGTAGTCGAAGTGAAGAAAATATAATATCTAAAATAAGATGGCAGAAGTAAAACCAGCTGAGATATCAGCAATCTTAAAACAACAACTTTCAGGTTTTGAAGCAGGAGCTTCATTAGATGAAGTAGGAACAGTATTAACTGTAGGTGATGGTATTGTACGTGCTTACGGATTAGCTAATGCGCAATATGGCGAATTAGTAGAATTCGATGGTGGTGCAGAAGGAATTGTACTTAACCTTGAAGAAGATAACGTAGGTATCGTACTTTTAGGTACTTCAGTAGGAGTAAAAGAAGGCTCTACAGTAAAACGTACGGAACGTATCGCATCTGTAAATGTAGGTGAAGGTATCGTTGGACGTGTTGTAGATACTTTAGGTAATCCAATTGATGGTAAAGGACCAATTGCTGGAGAAACTTATGAAATGCCAGTTGAGCGTAAAGCACCAGGTGTTATTTACAGGGAACCAGTAACAGAACCATTACAAACAGGAATTAAAGCAATTGATGCTATGATACCGGTTGGTAGAGGGCAACGTGAGTTGGTTATTGGTGACCGTCAAACTGGTAAAACAACAGTTTGTATTGATACTATCTTAAATCAAAAAGAATTTTACGATGCAGGTGAGCCTGTATATTGTATATATGTTGCTGTTGGGCAAAAAGCTTCAACTGTTGCAAACATTGCAAAGACATTAGAAGATAGAGGAGCATTAGCGTACACTACTATTGTAGCTGCAAACGCTTCTGATCCAGCTGCGATGCAGGTTTATGCACCAATGACTGGAGCTTCAATTGGGGAATACTTTAGAGATACTGGTCGTCCAGCATTAATCATTTACGATGATTTATCTAAGCAAGCGGTAGCTTACCGTGAGGTATCTTTATTATTACGTCGTCCTCCAGGACGTGAGGCGTATCCTGGTGATGTATTTTATTTACACTCAAGATTATTAGAGCGTTCTGCAAAAATTATCAATGATGATTCTATTGCTAAAGAAATGAATGATTTACCAGATCCTTTAAAACCATTGGTAAAAGGTGGTGGTTCATTAACAGCTTTACCTATCATTGAGACACAAGCAGGTGACGTTTCAGCATATATCCCAACCAATGTAATTTCTATTACTGATGGTCAGATTTTCTTAGATGGTGATTTATTTAACTCTGGTGTTCGTCCAGCAATTAACGTAGGTATTTCTGTATCTCGTGT